>Ga0209634_1001031_pt1 | contig 20896 bp, 14 predicted proteins | sample LinPmetageLP40_FD_184043 | JGI IMG/M metagenome (GOLD analysis project Ga0209634, IMG submission 184043) | Marine viral communities from the Pacific Ocean - LP-40 (SPAdes) (version 2) | ecosystem: Environmental > Aquatic > Marine > Oceanic | place: Pacific Ocean | collected 2010-08-26 | reverse complement strand
GATTACAAGCTTACCGCCTGTCATACCTTTACCAACGTAATCGTTTGCATCGCCTTCAAGGCGCATTTCTAAACCACCGGCATTCCACACACCAAATGACTGGCCTGCGGTACCGGTTAAATTAAGTTTAATCGGCGCTGTTGCCATGCCTTGGTTACCATGACGAAGTGCAATCTCACCTGATAAACGAGCACCCATCGAACGGTCGCAGTTACCAATACTATAAGTGAATTCGCCGCCTGCTTTATTTTCAATAGCAGTCAGGGTATCGGCTAACATGCGTTCCGCCATGGCGCCTTCATCGTAAGGATTATTACGATCAACTTGAACCGTATGAGGCTTATCCGCTGGAATTAAATCACTTCCCAGTAACGGAGTAAGATCGATATTCTTTTGTTTATTGGTAGCGCCTTCGATCATTTCAAGCAAATCAGTACGACCGACCAATTCACCTAGTGAACGAACACCAACTGCTGCCATCCATTGACGGGTTTCTTCTGCGACAAAACGGAAGAAGTTTTTAACCATTTCCACGGTGCCAATGAAGTGTTTCTCACGTAGCTCATCGTTTTGTGTTGCAACACCTGTTGCACAGTTATTAAGGTGGCAAATACGTAGGTATTTACAGCCCATTGCCACCATAGGTGTGGTACCAAAGCCAAAGCTTTCTGCACCTAACATGGCCGCTTTTACAATGTCCAAACCGGTTTTTAAACCGCCGTCTGTTTGTAAACGAACGTTTCCGCGAAGGTCATTCGCTCGCAATGTTTGATGCGCCTCTGACAAGCCAAGCTCGAATGGCGAGCCCGCATATTTAATCGACGTTAATGGCGATGCTGCTGTACCACCGTCGTAACCGGAGATGGTGATTAAGTCAGCGTAGGCTTTTGCCACACCCGCCGCAATCGTTCCCACACCTGGCTCCGATACTAGTTTAACGGACACTTTGGCACGTGGATTCACTTGCTTCAGGTCATAAATCAACTGAGCCAAATCTTCGATAGAGTAAATATCATGATGCGGAGGTGGCGAGATTAACGTCACACCAGGAACCGAATAACGCAAGGTGGCGATAAGGTTATTTACTTTGCCGCCCGGCAGCTGACCGCCTTCACCTGGCTTGGCGCCTTGCGCAACCTTGATTTGCAATACATCTGCGCTGGATAAATAGTGTGGTGTCACACCAAATCGACCCGATGCAATCTGCTTAATTTTAGAATTTTTCAACGTGCCATAACGCTTAGGATCTTCACCACCTTCACCCGAGTTAGAATTACCGCCTAACTCATTCATGGCCTGCGCTAAGGCTTCGTGCGCTTCTGGAGAAAGAGCACCAAGAGACATAGCGGCAGAGTCGAAGCGAGGGAAAATAGCTTCAATCGGCTCAACTTCATCAATCGAAATACTATTGGTGGTTTTAATGGCTAGCAGGTCACGTAATGTGGCCGCAGGACGATTATTTACAAGGTCAGCGTATTTATCATAGGCTGCTTGTGATCCTGTTTGAACAGCATCTTGAATCGTTGTAATGACATCCGGATTGAACGCATGGTACTCACCACCATGAACATATTTCAACAAGCCGCCTTGATCCATACCTTTACGTGGCTTCCAAGCATTCGCTGCATTACGGACTAAATCTTCTTGGAAGTCATCGAAACCCGCACCTTGAATTCGACTGCTCACACCACAGAAACAAGTATCAACCACATCTGTTGCTAAACCGATGCCTTCAAATAATTGAGAACCACGGTAAGACGCAATGGTTGAAATCCCCATTTTAGAAAGGATTTTTAATAAACCTTTACGAATCCCTTTACGGAAATTTTGGTTTGATTGCAGAGGATCACCTAGCAGCTCACCGCTACTATGCATATCGGCCAACACTTCATAAGTTAACCATGGGTATACCGCCGTAGCACCAAAGCCAAGTAATACTGCAAAGTGGTGAGCATCACGTGCATCACCGGTTTCGATTACAAGGTTGCTTTCGGTTCGTAAACCTTTTGCAATTAATCCGTGGTGAACCGCACCCGTTGCCATGGCAGAAGGGATCACCAAATGACCTGCATTAATATCTCGGTCAGAAAGGATTAGAATGGTCACGCCTTCGCGCGCAGCATTAACCGCTTGCTCAACCAAACCGGCAATCGCGTCTTTTAATCCTAGATCAGCAGCATAACCTAAAGACAAGGTAGTGAAATTAAACTCCTCTTTGCCTGTACTCTTTAAGCCATTAAATTTCAGCGGTGACAAAACTGGGCTGGTCAAAACAATACGACTGGCATGGTCAGCGTTTTCAACAAAAACGTTTTTCTCTTTACCAATGCAGGTCTCGAGGGACATAACAATCGCTTCACGCAATGGATCGATTGGCGGGTTCGTTACCTGGGCAAACATCTGACGGAAATAATCAGCAATATGACGAGATTTCTGCGATAAAACAGCCATTGGAGCATCGTCGCCCATTGAACCCGTTCCCTCAACACCTTGCTCAGCCATTGGGCGTAACACTTGTTCGCGCTCTTCAAAGCTTATTAGGTGCAGTTTTTGACGGGCTTTTAATTCGTCTTTATCCAAACTGCTTTCTTGAAAACTTTGAAGCTCTAAACGGGATTCAATACGCATTGAGTTTTCTTTCAGCCACTTACTGTAAGGCTGAGAGTTCTTCAATCGGTTATCAATTTCGTCTGCTTCAAGTACTTCGCCCGTTTGCGTATCGATCGCTAAAATCTGACCAGGGCCAACACGACCTTTAGAAATGACATCTTCTGGTTTATAGCTGTGCGTACCAATTTCAGAGGCAACGGTGATGAAACCATTTTTGGTTTTCACCCAGCGAGAAGGACGTAAACCGTTACGGTCAAGTCCACAAACCGCATAACGACCATCGGTAATCACCAAGCCAGCTGGGCCATCCCAAGGTTCCATGTGCATAGAGTTGTAGTCATAAAATGCACGTAGGTCAGCATCCATGGTTTCAACATTCTGCCACGCTGGCGGAATCATCATACGAATGGCACGGAACATATCCATACCACCGGTATGCAATAGCTCAAGCATGTTATCCATAGATGATGAGTCAGAACCCGTTGTATTCACAACAGGCTGGATAGAATCTAGGTTTTCAAGTAATGGGGATTCAAATTTGCTACCACGTGCCGCAGCCCAGTTACGGTTACCACGAATCGTATTAATTTCACCGTTATGAGCTAATAAACGGAAAGGCTGAGCCAAAGGCCAGCGTGGTGCTGTATTTGTAGAGAAGCGCTGATGGAATACACAGATAGCGGTTTCTAAACGTTCATCACCTAGGTCTAGATAAAAGTTTGGAAGGTCTACTGGCATCATCAAACCTTTATAAGATAAGGTTTTTTCAGACAATGAGCAGATATAAAAATCAGCGAACTCAGATAAGGCTAGCTCTGCTTTGCGTCGTGCATAGTATAACTTTACAGCGAACGCTTGTTCTGTAAGCGTCTCTTTTGCACAAACAAAAACTTGTTCAAAGCGAGGCAGGCAGTCTACTGCCATAGGGCCAAGGCAGTCGTTATTAGTTGGCACTTCGCGCCAGCCTTTAACTTCCAGACCTTGATCAGCAAAAGCCGTTCCCATTGCGGCACGTTGCTTATCGGCAATGGATGCATCTAGATCTAAAAAGATCATACCCACAGCGTACTGCTCAGGTAGATCAATACCCAAGTCAGATTTAGCAACTTGGCGAAGAAAGCCATCTGGCTTTTGAATCAAAAGGCCACAACCATCACCTGTCTTACCATCAGCCGCGATACCACCGCGGTGTGTCATACAAGTCAATGATTCAATGGCCGTACGCAATAGGTCGTGACTCGTTTGGCCTTCCATATGGGCAATCAAGCCAAAACCGCAGTTGTCTTTGAATTCACCTGGAGTGTACAGACCTGTTTTCATAGACGCTCTCATCAAAAATTCTTTATAAATCAATGCCTTATATGGCATTTGGACGCCGATTCAGTAGCTTTGAACAGACAAAAGGAGGCTTATTCTACACACGAGAAGGGACAGGCTCAAATAAATTAGCCAATCAAGGGGGTAACCCTGTTAGAAAAGGGGTGAAATCAATTACATTGTGTAACGATTTTTGACTTAAATTAACGTTATTGTATCTGCCTAATATCCGCCTGAATCTTGCTTATTGGCCTCACCCATGGCTGGCCTTTTAACGTTTTTGAGAGCTGGTTAGCTTGTTTGCTTGCTTGCTGCTTATTGCCTATAGGCCCATAAACCACCACAAACCAAGGCTCACCCTTATAGCGTGTTTCATAAATATTTAATTTACTGCCATCCATTTGACGAGTAAATCGTTGCACAAAGGCTTTTGCGCTGGCCTCATTACGAACACCCAATAATTGCAAAGCATAGGATTGACTGGGTGCCGACAGCAAAGGATGACTTGGCGCGCCAACCTGAGGTGGGCTTGACTCGATTTGAGAAGCCTTATTAACCGCTATAGTATTAGCTATTTTGCCTAGGGGTTTTGCCTGAGTCTCTACCCTTTTAGGGATAGATTCAGCTAATATTTCAGCTTTTGGTTGTGCTTTAACACTCTTATTGGGAAGAGAAGTCACCGCTGGATCATTATCCTGAGATTCTGTTTCATACCCTAAGGCTTTATGGGTAACTGGCTGTTGATCAATAGAAAGGGTCATTTCGTCTGCCATCAAGCCTTCCGATTCAGCTATGACTTGGGCACCCTTACCACTGCTCAAGCGATCCTTTTGCTCTTGCAGGAGCTGCGCGATGACATCATCTGTTTGCTTGTCAGCTTCATGTCCTTGATAAAGGAAAGATACAAACAAGGCTGACCCAATCAAACATACAGCTGCGATATGACCAACAGGGAATCGGCTAGTGCGCTGCCGGCGATTAACTTGTTCAAGCTCAACAAGTTCAATTAACTTGCCGGGCACACCTTTACTAAGCAGCCATAATTGATGCATATCTTTAATACTTATGGGCACCACATCAATTCCCGAGCGTTTAAACAGCTGAGAGATAAACGCTTCGCTTTCTTCTTCGGTGAGCGGAGAGAGCTCGATTAAATGATAAAGTTTATGCTCAAACTGACTTTGTAAGCTTTTAAGTCGCGGTTTTAATGATTCATCACCACATAAAATCAAGCGCCAACCATTGGGCATGGCTGACTTCTCAAGTAGAAGAGCGATCACATCTTCATTGAGTAAATGCGCATCATCGATGACAAGGTGGAGGGTTTCTTGCTGTTCTGATATTTGGGCAAGCTGCTTGTCTAGGTCGACCAAGTTCGCAGCACAACCTAACTGCGTTGAAATTTCATCAATTAAGTCAGCAAGCTGGTTAGTGGCGAAGGCACTAACATGAATAGTTTGGTGATGAATCGAAAGCTGCGCAACTGCAGCTTCAAGTAGAGCGGTTTTACCAATGCTGCTGGGGCCGGTAATCAATACCGCCATGGCGCTAAATTCTTGGACGTGCAGCAGCATGTCCAGTTGCTGTTCACGCTCCCCCAGTAAGATAATGTCGGGAGATGCCTTGAGTGAGTCAGCCATCTTGCCCTCCATTTTATTATTAGTTGGTCAGGTGCGTCAGAGTAGCCTCAAAGTGCTCTAATGCGAAATCTGATGTGGTGATGGCTTCACCCATTGCTCGCAGAAGAACCAACCTCAGCTTACCATCTAACACCTTTTTGTCTACAGCCATTAAATCTTTAAATCGATCAGCACTCATCCCCTGGGGACACTTAACAGGAAGGTGTGCTTTTAATAATAATGCTTCAATGTGTTGCACATCCTTTTCACCGATCCAGCCTAAGCGTGCAGATAGATCAGCCGCCATCAACATGCCTGTTGCCACCGCCTCACCGTGAAGCCAGTTACCGTAGCCCTGATCCGTCTCAATGGCGTGACCAAAGGTATGACCTAGGTTTAGAATTGCACGAATACCCCCTTCTCTCTCATCCAAGGCAACAACCTTGGCTTTATTTAAGCAAGAGGTTTCTATGGCGTAACTTAACGCATCTGTTTGCTTTGCATTTAAGGACTCAATGTTTTCATCTAACCAATGGTAGAAAGGTAAATCACAAATCAAGCCATACTTAATGACTTCTGCCAGACCGGCAGCCAGCTCATTCTGGGGCAGTGTATTTAAGCTATCTACATCAATTAACACACAGTTAGGTTGGTGAAACGCCCCTATCATGTTCTTACCAAGCGCGTGATTAACACCCGTCTTACCACCCACTGAAGAGTCTACTTGAGAGAGTAAGGTGGTAGGGATTTGAATAAATTCAACACCACGCTGATAACTTGCTGCCGCAAACCCTGTCATATCACCCACGACACCACCACCAAGAGCGACAAGCGTAGTGGTTCGGTTGTGACGTTTTTGTAACAAGGCATCAAATATAAGATTGAGGTGCTCTAAATTTTTATACTCCTCGCCATCTGGCAGGATAACTTCATCAACCTGATAACCCGCAAATAATTTTTTTACCTTAGCGAGGTAAAGTGGGGCTACCGTATCGTTGGTAACAATCATCACTTGCTTACCCTTCACATGAGGTGCAACTAGTGATGGATCCGTTAATAGATTCTGGCCGATAAAAATTGGGTAGCTGCGCGCCCCCAGATCAACAGTTAGGGTTTTCATGTTACTCAATGATATTAATCTCAGATAATCGTTTTAAGATTTCTTGTACAACAAATTTAGGATTACGGTCATCCGTATAGATAGTTATGTCCGCAACTTCTTGATACAGAGGATCTCGTTGAGCCATAAGTCGCGTCAACACTTCTCTAGGATTATCAATTTGCAATAAAGGTCGGTTTTTATCTTTGGCCGTTCGTGCAAGCTGCTGCTCAACTGACGTATTAAGATATACGACTGTACCGCGACTTTTTAAATGAAGACGATTTTCAGGTCTTAGAACAGCACCGCCACCTGTTGCCATCAGCACATCTTTTTCTTGTGTAATCTCATCAATGGCTAAGACCTCACGATCTCGGAAGCCTTGCTCGCCTTCCACATCAAAAATCCAAGGGATATTGCAGCCACAACGATCTTCAATCTCTTTATCGCTGTCTTTAAATTCAAGTTTTAGTTCAGTGGAAAGCAAACGGCCGATGGTGCTTTTGCCAGCACCCATCGGCCCCACTAAATAAATATTATGTTTTGCCATAAATTTCTCTAGCGTGTGCTTAAGACATCCTTCACTAACCTTGGAGTTATGAAAATGAGCAGCTCGCTTTTATCTTCTGTATGAGTGGTACGGCGGAACAATCTACCGATCACGGGTAAATCGCCAAAGAAAGGCGTTTTGTCAATTTGAGTAACGTCTTCAGACTGGAAAATACCACCGAGCACAATAGTTTCGCCGTTATTCACCAATACCTGAGTTTCAAGTTCATTTGTATCAATGGTTGGAATATTGTTAATCACTTCACCGATAGCATCTTTATTAATAATCAAATCCATTAAAATGCGATCGTCTGGTGTGATCTGTGGTGTTACCTCTAATTTAAGAACTGCCTCTTTAAATGTAATGGTTGTTGCACCACTTGCAGAAGCCTGCTCATAAGGAATCTGTGAGCCTGCTTGTATCCTAGCAGTTTGTCCGTCTGCAGTAATCACACGAGGCTGAGAAATAATTTCCGCCTTACCATCAGACTCCATTGCAGATAACTCAAGATCCAGCATGTAATCAAAGGCGTTCACCCCAATACCAAATGTAGTGGCATTGGCACTATTAACTGGTAAGTTTACTACATTGCCATCATCAAAATTGAAATCCTCTGGATCCACACCATTAATTCGATCTACAACAATATTATTATAAGCAGTCGTTGCGGCACGGGAACCACCTGCAGTAAATATCTTATCGTTTTTCAATACACCATAGCCACCACCCCAGCGTATACCCAGATTTTCACCCACATTCGTAGATGCAACTACAATACGTGCTTCAATTAATACTTGGCGTACAGGCACATCAAGAACCTTGATTGCTCGGCGTACCGCCTCTATCGAGGTAGCCGTATCTTGCAAGATAATCGTATTGGTTCGCGCATCCACACTGGCACTGCCGCGTTCTCCCAGCAAAGACCCTTCCGCTGCAATTAACGCTAATAGATCTGTAGCTTTTGCATAACGCACTTGGATGAATTCAGTGCGCAGTGGTGCAAAATCCTCTACCTGACGATTAGCCTCTAACTCAATTTTCTGACGATTTGCGATTTGATCAGCAGGTCCTACCATAAGAACGTTACCGATCTGTTGTTTTGCCAAACCTTGTGATTTCAATACGATATCAAGCGCTTGATCCCAAGGAACATTCTTTAGACGTAATGTAATACTGCCCTGTACCGTGTCGCTTGCAACCAGGTTAAATCCAGTAAAGTCAGCAATAATCTGTAGAACTGTTCTTACTTCAATATCTTGGAAATTAAGGGATAGCTTTTCACCTGTATAAGGAAAGCGTTCTTCTTTTTGACGATCCTGCTCTGCCTTCGTTAATGGTTTCACATTTACCGTGAGTAAGTTATCTGTTTGGTAAGCAAGGTATTCATAACGATCGTCGGTTGGCTCAATAAAGAAAACCGGCTGACCTGCTTCCAGGGTGGCATCAATGAATCGCACAGGAGTTGCAAAGTCACGCACATCAAGACGCCTACGCATCTCTTCAGCTATATTGACATTACTAAATTCCACACGAATACGCCCAGCCTCCTGACTAATGTCCACAGGTACATTTGGGTTACTCAAACTTATTAAAACTTGCCCCTCACCTAAATCACCTCGACGGAAATCCACATCAATAATGCGGCCTTTTTCATCTTTTTTCGTTGGCTTAAACCCTGGCGAGTCTTGTGAAAGTAAACTTGATTCAGGCTCATTTGAAACTTCTTGCTGCCCTATTACAACAAATAGATCATTACCCTCAACACGAGTTTGATAACCGGTTAACTCAGAAAGATTAATAATTACACGGGTTTTCTCTGCTGTTCCCACAATAATTGCAGTACGCGCATTACCCAAGCCAATTTTATGATATTTCGATTTCAAGTCACTAGTGGCACCCGGCAAATCCAATGCAATGCGAGCGGGCTCTTCTATAGTATAGCCAGATACCTGTGGAGGCTGACCATCAAATGACAGCCGCATTTCGGTTTTATCACCAGGTAAAGATGCAAAGGTTACATCTTTGATAGCGGATGCATATAAGGATGAAGAGACCAAGCATAACAAGGCCACGATACTATTTTTCATTATTATACTTCTCATTATTACTCACCCCCAGCTGACTGGTTTAAGCCCAATGTTTGAGGCCTTGATATCCAGCCACCACTGCCGTTTGGTACGACTTCGATTAATTCTAATTTGCTATCACTAATATTAATAATTCGACCATGATTTTTGCCCATAAACTGGCCAGACTCAACCATATGAACATTACCAGATTGAGTTTTAACTAAGCCTTTTAAACTACCATCAGCATCTTTTGATAGCGTCCCTACTAGAGTCAATTCACTTAAGTTGAAACGCTCCAATGCTTGCTTAGCTCGTCCTTGATCTGGAGCATCTACCGTATCGTCAATACGACTACTCATTTCCTCAAACGCAACAGGTGATTCAAATGGAGAGCGCATAGCAGATGCACTATAAATAAATGCAGAGTAAGGTTTAAATTCCGGTAAAGGTGCAATACGGCCTTTTGGCTTTGCAGTGGTTTGAGCAATAAACTCCTCTAAGTCTGATACACTAGAGTCACTACAAGCTGCCAAGAAAATAAAGCTAAGTAAAAATAATCTTTTCATCATTGCTACCTTTTAGCCTTTTTTTTCTTTTTGGGCTTTTTCGCTTCATCATTATAACGGTACGTTTTGGCGACAATCTGCAAATTCAATTGTTTACTCGTTTTATCGCCAGCTGGAGTCACCGTAAAGTCATGCAGAGTCACTATTCGACCTAAACCGGCAACTGCGCTAACAAATGCGCCGAAATCATGGTACTCACCTGTCACATCAATATTAATGGGTAGCTCTGTATAAAATTCAGTTTCCGTTTCATCATCAAGCTTAATCGATCGAATTTGTAGGTTAGACCCCAACGCTGATGAGGTAATATCCTCAAGAAGCCCTGGCACCTCTGTATCGCGAGGAAGTTGGCGTAACAAGCTACCAAATGATTCTTCTATTTCAGTAAGCTGCTTTTTATAAGCATTCAAGTTAGCAACACGAAAAGCTTTAGTTTCATAATCCTTTTTAATAGTAGCTTCCTGAGCAACAACTTGATTATATCTTTCAATAGAAGACTGAATATCAAAGAAATACAGCCCGATTAGCACTCCAAAGAAAACAATAGCCGCAAAAATAATACGACCAACCAAGGGCCAGGAGCCCATGTTATTCCAGTCAATATCATTGACATCGAAGCCATTGATTTTTTCTGTTAATTCTTGAAAATCCATTACTTTAACTCCTCTGCCGCAGGAGTTGACTGACTGACAAGCATATCAAAGCTGTTATAACCATTATCGCCCGCATTAACACCTAAAAGGTTTGGGTTAGTAAACCATGGTGAGGCATCAAAGTTACGCATTAATTGTGAAATCTGATCATTACCAGACGCCTGACCCTTAATGGTAAACATCCGTCCCTTTGAAGAAACATCAGATAAAAATAACTCATCAGGCATGAGACGAGCCATCTCATCAAACATACGGACAATCACTGGACGATTACCCTGAAGTTCCTGAATCAAGCGCATACGGTCAAGCAATTCTTGGCGCTTGGTTCGCAGTTCTTTAATTTCTTTAATTTTTTTATCTAAAGCAGAGGCTTGAGTTTTCACGTATTGATTTCGATATTCTTGAGCACTGATTGCGCTGCTATAAGCACCAGACACAAACCACCAAATGCTAAAGGCTGCTATAAGCACCAATATCAACACACCAACATATTCTTTTTGGCGCTCTTGTCGTAACTCTTCACGCCATGGTCTAAGGTTAATCTTTGCCATTAATCAAAACTCCTCATGGCCAACCCACAAGACACCAATAAACCTGGAGCATCATTGGCCAACAATTGTGCATTCACTTTGGCCCCTAGGGTCATGTTGGCAAATGGATTAGCGATAATGGCAGGTGTACCTATTTTATCTTGCACCAGTTGAGCCAAACCTTCTAAAGATGATGTCCCACCAGCTAGAATGACGTAATCCACATCATTAAATTGACTGGAACTATAAAAGAATTGCAAAGAACGGCTCACTTGCTGAACAACGGATTCTTTGAATGGCATTAATATTTCTGTTTCATAGTCATCAGGAAGGCCGCCTTCTAGTTTCGCTTTGGCAGCTTCTTGTGCACTGATACCATAACGACGCTGAATTTCTTCGGTTAATTGCTGCCCGCCAAACATTTGCTCACGGGTATAAATGATTCGGCCTTCGTTCAAGACATTTAGGGTGGTCATGGTGGCACCTATATCAATAATAGCCACCGTATCAACTTGATCGCCTTCTAGTTGAGATTCCAGCAATTGAAAAGCACGTTCAATGCAAAATGCTTCAACATCAACAACCGCAGATTCAATACCTCCAATCACGATAGAGTCTTCTCGATACTCAACGGTTTCTTTTCGACAAGCGGCTAAAAGTACGTCAACTCGCTGATCGTCCCCTTCGACAGGACCTTGAACTTCAAAGTCCATCGCAACCTCTTCAAGGGGATAAGGGATATACTGATCCGCTTCTAAAGTGATCTGCTGTTCCATTTCATCATCTGACAAGCCTGCGCCCATCTGAATCGATTTGGTAATCACAGCAGAACCAGCAACGGCAACCGCCGCTCGCTTTACACTCGAGCGTGAGCGAAGTAGGGCTTTTTTAATTGCGCCACCTACAGCTTCAGTATCGGTAATGGTCTGTTCGACCACAGAGTTTTCTGGCAGGGGTTCTGATGCATAGGCTTCGACTTGCATTCGACCATTTTGCTCAGCAAGTTCAATTATTTTGATGCTGGTTGAGCTAATATCGACCCCAAGGACTGCCTTATTTTTCTTTTTAAATAGATTGGCTAGCACTGCTATTCCTTAATTTATCCAGCATCCGAGGCGGAAAAATGCCAAAATGCACGAATATTGAAGCATTATAAGCACAATCCTGCGAAAAGAACAAAAACCATTTATAATGGCAACACCCCATATTTACTGGGTAAACGAGCATTTTAAGCAATTAATGATGAAAAAAAATCGACCTGTTTTGCGTTTTTTGATTTTAGCCTGCGCCGCTGGCTTCTTTAGTCTTATTTTAGGCGTCACAAGCGTGTACTTATATTTAGCTCCCAGCTTACCTGCTGTTGAGAGTTTAAAAAACATTCAATTACAAACGCCGCTGCGTATTTATACCAGTGACGGCAAGCTTATTGCCGAGTACGGCGAAAAAAGACGGACCCCTGTGCGCTATGAAGATGTGCCTCAGCAATTCTACAACGCACTTATTGCCGCAGAAGATGAAAACTTTTATAGCCATATAGGCATCGACTTCAAAGGTCTTGCTAGAGCGGCCTATGAGTTAATCACCACAGGTAAAAAACGCTCAGGCGGCAGTACCATTACCATGCAGGTGGCAAAAAATTATTATTTAAGCAGCGAAAAAACATTCACTCGTAAATTTACTGAGATCTTACTCGCCCTTCATATTGAACAAGAATTAAGCAAAAAAGATATTCTAGAGCTTTATGTCAACAAGATTTATCTTGGTAAACGCGCTTATGGTGTGGAATCGGCCTCGCAGGTTTATTACGGCAAATCGATTAAAGATCTGTCCTTGGCACAACTGGCGATGATTGCAGGTTTACCTCAAGCACCCAGCGCCGCTAACCCAATCAATAATCCTGAACGCGCAATTTACCGTAGAAACTATGTACTTGCGCGCATGTTTACATCGGACTTTATTACTCAGGCAGAATTTGATGAAGCTGGTTCTGAACCCATTACAGCTAAGTACCACGGTCTGGCCACCGAAATAGAAGCTCCTTATGTGGCTGAAATGGTGCGTAGTGAACTTTTGCAACGCTACCCTCGTGATCTTTACACCAAGGGATACAGCGTCACTACCACCATTCATAGTGAGCTACAAACCACGGCTCAGCGTGTCATTCGAGAAGGTCTGCACGATTATGATCGTAAGCACGGATTAAGAGCAGAGCAAAAAGTATTACCGGTTTATATCCTGCCCGAGCAGCAAGAGGTGAGCGTAACCTTTGCTCCCACGATTTGGCAGCTAGGCGACCCAACACCTCGTGTGGATAAATCCATCTTCTTACCGCCAAGTCCAAAAGATTTAAATACGCACTACTGGTTAGAGCAACTTAAAAATCTTAACAGCCCAGGCGATTTAGAATGGGCAGTGGTAACTAGCATTAACCCTGATGACCAGTCCATTACATTGGCCAGTAATAAAAACCATGAGTTCGTCATGCCTTTTGAACATTATCAATGGGCTCGACAATATGAATCTGTCAATAACATTGGCCCTGAAATCACTCAGGCCGGTGATTTATTTGAAGTGGGTAAGCGAGTTCTCGTACAGCAAATTAATGATGGTTACTGGTTAGCCCAAGAACCAGAAGCTCAGGCATCATTAGTTTCATTTGACCCGCAAAATGGCGCACTTAAAGCCTTAGTGGGCGGCTATGATTTTAATCTGAGCAAATACAACCGCTCAATACAAGCCGACCGTCAGCCAGGGTCAAGTTTTAAGCCTTTCGTTTACAGCGCAGGACTTGAATACGGATTAACACCCGCATCAATCATTAATGATGCGCCTGTTGTATTTGAAGATGACAGTCTTGAAGCCATTTGGCGCCCAGAGAACTACAGCGGCAAATTTTTTGGTCCCACTCGTCTGCGCCAAGCACTGTATAAATCTCGTAACCTGGTTTCAATTCGGGTACTTAGCCGTACCGGAGTTGGACGCTCTATTAATTACATGACGCGTTTTGGCTTACCAAAAGCAAAACTGAATCGTGACTTATCTTTAGCACTGGGTAGCTCCGGCCTAACCCCGTTTGAATTAGCAAGTGGCTATAACGTTCTCGCCAATGGGGGGTATAAAGTTGACCCACACTTTATTCAAAGAATTGAAGACAACGACGGTCAGGTTCTATTTGAGCATGCGGCAAAAATTGTGTGCGAAGCCTGCCTAAAAAGCATTGAAGAGTTCAAACAAAAATTAGATGAACAAGAACAAGCTGAACTCGAACGCATTGCCGTAGATGACACAACCACTGCCGATGTTCTGAAAGAGAACAAACAGGTCGAGCTCGAAGCTTTCATCGCCCAATTCCCACCACTGGCACAACAAGTGATGGATGAACGGGTCAATTACCTCATGTACACCATGTTAAAAGATGTGATTAAACGGGGAACGGGTAAGCGCGCGTTAGCACTTAATAGGAATGACCTAGCGGGTAAAACCGGTACCACCAATGATCAAAAAGATGCTTGGTTCTCTGGCTACAACAATAAACTGGTGGCCAATGTGTGGGTAGGCTTTGATAGCCCTCGTACACTTGGTCGCTGGGCGTTTGGTAGCAATACGGCTTTACCGATTTGGGTGAATTATATGAAGGTCGCACTGAAAGACATGCCTGAGTCTCCAATCAAACAGCCCAACGGACTGGTCTCCATTCGTATTGACCCAGAAACAGGCAACAGAGCCTACCCCGGCCAAACCAATGCGATTTTTGAAACTTTCCGCGAAGAAAATGTGCCACAACAAATGGAACAACCGCCAGCCATTGGCAACCCATATTCATCGCAAGGACAAGATGAAGACGATGACAGCAGCTTTACACCTGAGCAACTGTTCTAAATAAAAAAGGCGACCATTGGTCGCCTTTTTTATTATCAAATGTAAACCAACCTTAGCTAGTAGACTTAATTCACTTCCAACATAAAAGTCACAGGCCCATCATTTTGCAAGCTCACTTGCATATCCGCACCAAAGCGGCCTGTTTGTGTTTCAATGAGCTCAGCACTTCGTGCTACAAAGTAATCATAGAGCTGCTCACCTAACTCAGGAGACGCACCTTTTGAAAACCCAGGCCGAGTGCCTTTTTGGGTATCTGCAACCAGCGTGAACTGAGAGACCACTAATACACTGCCTGCCACCTGCTGCACATTAAGATTCATCTTGCCTGCTTCATCAGAAAAAATGCGATACGCCAGCAATTTTTTTAGTAGCTTATCAGCCAAAGCTTGTGTGTCATTTTTTTCAACACCCAATAACACAAGAAGGCCTTGATCAATGGCGCCCGTTATTTCGCTTTTCACTTCTACTTTAGCGTGTTTCACACGTTGAATTAATGCTTTCATGTTTGCTTACTTTGTATTTATAAATTAAAGGCCACACGGCACATTAAACTTTTTATGTAACGGGTCTCATGAATAGCAGGATGCACAGGGTGGTCCGGGCCTTGACTACCACGTTCAATTATTTGCACGTGTCGATCAAGATGGCGACCCGCTTGCATGAGCATATTCTCTAAACTGCTTTCACTTAAATGCATTGAGCAAGAGGCGCTGAGTAAAAAGCCATCCGCGCCAAGTAATCGCATACCCAATTGATTTAGCTTTTGATAAGCACGCTCACCCGCTGGGATATCTTTACGCTTTGGAATAAACGCAGGTGGGTCCAAAATTACCACATCAAATAACTGACCTTCTTCAATCAATTTTTCCATAACGGTAAATGCATCTCCTTGAATGCACGTCACATTATCGGCCACACCATTAAGCTGGGCATTATTTTCAACCCAATTTAGCGCCTGTTTAGAGACATCTACGCACGTCACCTGCTGCGCTCCAGCATTCGCCGCTTGCACACCCCAGCCACCAGCATAGCTACAAATATCCAGAACACGCTTGCCTTTCACGTGACGATTAATACGCTCGCGGTTGAGGCGGTGATCATAAAACCAACCTGTTTTTTGCCCATCCCAAACAGGGACTTCAAATTGGGTTTTATTTTCAATCATGGGCACCATCTTAGGCACCTCGCCCACAGCGACCTCCACGTATTCTTCAAGACCTTCTTGAACACGCATCTTGCCATCGTTTTTCCACAACAAACCTTTAATATCAAATATGCGTGTTAATGCACCCTGAATTTGAGACTTCATCGCTTCCATGCCAGCGGTTGAGATTTGCGCAACAAAATAATCGCCAAACCGATCAATGACCAAGCCAGGCAGACCATCACTTTCACCATAAACCAGACGGTAATGAGGTTCTTCAAAACACGCTTCACGCAGGGCCAATGCCATTTCAATTTTTTGCATGATTTGTCCGCGGCCAAATAACTTGGCTCGACGTGACAATAAACGAGCGCAAATCAAACTATTGGGGTTAATGTAAGCAACGCCCAGATTCTTACCTTGTGAACTTTGTACAATCACCTGTTCGCCAGCGGTAAAGCCCTTTAACGGCGTGGCCTTGGTATCCACCTCATTGCTATAAATCCAAACATGACCTTGTCGCAGGCGTTTATCTTCTTTCGCTCGAAGGCGCAAAATGGGTAAGGTCATGGGGATCCTAGGAGTAGACTTGAGAACAAAGAGTTACCTAATTATAACTGGGAAACGTCAAATATTGTCTAAACTAAATGAGAGATACACATAATTAGGCCATGAAGCGTGTCTGAACTTAGTGAAGAGCAAATCAACAAGATACTCCAAGGCATCAGTATTCCACCCCAACCTCAAATAATGGTGGATTTACAGATGGAACAAGTGATGCCCGACCCAGATATCAACCGCATAGCGGAGCTCATCAAACAAGATGTGGGCTTAGCGGGTACCGTGTTGAAAGTGGTCAATAGCCAGTTTTATGGTTTATCGAATGAAATCACCAGCATCCAGCAGGCGGTTGGCCTTCTTGGTATGAACAGCGTGGTGAATATCGTCAACGGCATCAGCATTAAAAGTTCCATGACCGATGATACGATTAAAAGCCTGACGCGTTTTTGGGACAGCGCCATGGATGTGGCCATGACCAGCGCCACCATCGCCAAACAAGTGGGTTATAGCTACCCTGATAACGCTTACGCATTGGGGCTCTTCCATAACGTTGGTGTACCTTTATTGATGAACCGTTACCCCAACTACCTTGAAGTGCTAGAAGAAAGCTATAGCGGCGGCTACAACCGTATTATTGATTTTGAAAATCAACAACTAAACACCAACCACGCCGTCATCGGCTACTTCACCGCCAAATCCTGGAATTTGCCAAAAGTCCTGTGCGAAATTATTGCCGATCATCACAACTGTAAACGCTTATTCAGCAAACAAGCTATAGAAAATGACCAAACCACACTCACTTGTATTCTGAAGATGGCAGAGCACATTTGTGGCACCTACAAGGTACTGGGTCGACAAGATGAAGATTTTGAGTGGCAAGATATCGGCCAGATGGTTTTGGAATACCTGGGGTTTAACGACTATGACCTTGAAAGTTTCAAAGAAACCTTTGCCGAGCTGGGTATCAGCCCGAACAATTACGGGCTAAGCTAACGGATTTCCCGCTGACTGCCCATGGCCATTTGCACAATATGATTTTTTAAAAACCCTAAACGGTTCATATTACTCATCCCCCAGTTACGCAACCAGCGCAAACCGGGAGAGCGCACCGCAAACAGCCGCTTAAAGCCTTCCATTGTTGCCATCATTGATAAATTTTCCGGCATACGACGACGCTCATAGCGAGCCAATACATGTGGATGACTGGCTTTCAGTCCACGAGCCAACCCCTGTTTAATTTCATCCGCCAGCACATAGGCATCCATAAAACCAAGATTCACACCCTGACCTGCTAATGGGTGAATACTATGAGCGGCATCCCCCACCAATACCACACCATCCTTTACATAGTTCTTAGCATGACGCTGACGCAAAGGTATGGCCGCTCGCTGACCACAGGCTTGCACCTTCCCGAGCTTATATTCAAATGCGCGAGATAATTCAGATAGAAATTCATCGTCCGGTAATGCCAACAAATGCTCAGCTTGAGACTCAGGGCACGACCAAACAATGCTACAAAAATTCGAATTGGCCATGGGTAAAAATGCCAACACGCCATCTTCTGTAAAGCGCTGCCATGCACACGCTTGGTGGCTTTGTTCAACCTCCACGGTACACACAAGTGCATGGTGTTGATAATCCCACTCACGGGTATCAAAACCGGCCCACTGACGCACACGGGAGCGCCCTCCATCTGCGGCGATTAACATGGGCGTTTGCAATATCTGGCCGTTATCCAATTGCAATAAATAACCTAATGAATCATCACTGGTTTGCTCAATATTTTCTAATTTAACCGGATTGAATACTTGAACATTGTTTTGTGCGTAGAGTGCTTCCAACAGAGCTGCATTAGTCACTGAGTTCTCAACGATATGACCTAAGTGAGTTTCAGCCAGTTCGGCTGCATCAAAATGAATATGCCCTGTACCCTCACCGTCCCACACACGCATTTTATCGTAAGCGCTTAAGCGCTGCTCAGGGAGCACCTGCCACACACCAAGTGTTCGTAGAAAAGACTCACTGGCACGGTTTAATGCACTGACTCGCAAGTCTGCATTGTCTATGGACACATCTGAATATAACTGGGCTTGCGTGGATTGGGCCTCGATCAAAGCAATTGATAAGCTCGTATCTTTTAACGCGCACGCCAATGAAGCGCCGACTAGACCGCCCCCAATAATGATCATGTCAAACTGCTGATTCATGATGTTATCCAGTTATAAATATCAAGGCTGCCAAGCCTGAGAAGCTCCCACAAGGCCCATGGCTTGTCGGGCAAACATGGTTTTTGTTACAGGCAAAGTATCCATTGCGGTCAAACCCAAGGCACGCAACACAGACCAAGTACTGCCAGCCTGAGCAAACTGCGTAGGCAGGTGATGACTCAAATTAATGGTCATAGCCTGATCACCTTGCTGGGCCTGCTGGTAGTTTAACAAATGCTTAAGTTCACCTAATTGATCTGCACCATGATGAAGGTAGGTATCCTCAATATTTTTGGCCAACTCGTTCGCATCTCGTAAGGCTAGATTAAATCCCTGACCAGCCACTGGGTGCAAGCCATGAGCAGCATTACCCAGCACAACGAGGTGACGTCGAACTTGCTCACTTGCCTGGGTTAAGGCCAAGGGGTAGCAACTTCGCTCGCCGCTTTTCAGGATGCGCCCTTTATCAAAACCGATTTTATTTTGTAGGCGCTGATTAAATTGCGCCTCGTCCAAAGCCAGGTGCTCTTGAACATTCTCATGAGGCATACACCAAACCAATGCGAAGCGATTCCCCTGCATGGGTAATAACGCCAATGGACCACCTTGGGTAAAGCGCTCAAATGCCCAATGTTCATGAGGCCGATCAAAGCTCACATTACAGATCAAAGCGGCTTGCCCATAATCATGACGCTTTTGCGGGATACCCAACTGCTGACAACCGGCACTGTTCACGCCATCGGCTAGCACCAATAAAGCGCCTTGCAGATGTTGAACCTTCTCCCCCTGTTTCAACGTTAATTGAGCACCTTGTTCAGACATCTCATACGTTTCAACTATGGCAGGTGCAAAAATGGTCAAACCATCGCTTTGCAATAAGGCATGTGACAAGCTTTGCCCCAGAGCCCGATTAGGGATAACACTGCCAAGAGAAGCCACTGATTCATCTTTTGCGTGCAACCGAACACGGCCAAACTGACCTTGCTGACTCACTTGGATATGCTCAATAGGGCAACTGTGTGTACGAAGCTTGGGCCACAAGGATAAGCGTTCAAAAATACGCTGAGTACCCAATGACAATGCCGTGGTGCGATCGTCAAAGCTGGGCTGCTGAGCATCTGACATCCGCACTTCATGCTCATCAATTAATGCAACCGATAAACCTTTCGACATACACTGGCGTAATAACAAGGCTAAGCTCGCACCCACCATGCCGGCGCCCACAATGATCACATCAAATGATTTGCTCATTACGCCTCAGCCATTAGTCGTTCAATTTCTTCAACGGTTTTCGGTACCCGAGCACTCAGCACTCGGTGACCTTCTTGAGTGACTAAAACATCGTCTTCAATACGAATACCAATGCCCCGCCATTTCACATCGACGCTTTCATCATCAGGGGCAATGTACAAACCCGGCTCAATGGTCAACACCATGCCCGCTTGCAACTCACGCCACTGCCCATCTATTTTGTAAGCGCCCACATCATGCACATCCATGCCCAACCAATGACTGGTACGGTGCATGTAAAACGGCTTATAAGCTTCATTTTTAATGAGTTCATCCACATCACCGTTCAACAAGCCAAGATCTACAAGTCCTTGCGTCAGTATTTGCAGGACTACTTCGTGCGGCTGATTAAAATCATTGCCCGGCTTAACGGCTTCAATAGCTTCAAACTGCGCCTGTAACACCAATTCGTAAAGCGCTTTTTGTTCAGAGCTAAAACGCCCGTTGGCTGGAAATGTACGAGTAATATCGCTGGCGTAATGGTTCACCTCACAGCCCGCATCAATCAAGATTAAATCACCCTCTTTAATTTCTTGGTCGTTGTGGGTGTAATGCAAAATGCAGGCGTTTTCGCCGCTCCCAACAATACTGGTGTAGGCATCAAAGCGTGAGCCTTGGTCCGCACAGTAGTGTCGAATTGTGCCCTCTAATTGGTATTCAAACATACCTGGCTTGACCTGCTTCATGGCTGCCATGTGAGCATGGGCGCTGATGTCAGCGGCCTTCGCCATGATATCAATTTCAGCATCGTCTTTAATTAAACGTAATTCATGTAGCAAAGGCTCAATGGCTTGCATGGCAG
>Ga0209634_1001030_pt1 | contig 20925 bp, 10 predicted proteins | sample LinPmetageLP40_FD_184043 | JGI IMG/M metagenome (GOLD analysis project Ga0209634, IMG submission 184043) | Marine viral communities from the Pacific Ocean - LP-40 (SPAdes) (version 2) | ecosystem: Environmental > Aquatic > Marine > Oceanic | place: Pacific Ocean | collected 2010-08-26 | reverse complement strand
TTAACTCAATTAACCAATTAACTCAATTAACCAATTAACTCAATTAACCAATTAACTCAATTAACCAATTAACTCAATTAACCAATTAACTCAATTAACTCAATTAACCAATTAACCAATTAACCAATTAACCAATTAACTCAATTAACCAATTAACCAATTAACCAATTAACACAATCACTTAATTATCCAAGACACAACAACAGCTAATTTCATCAAACAAAGCAAGCTATTTATATAGTGCCAGATTAGATACAAAATACTATGCCAATAAAAATAAGAAAACAAGATGCCCTCAATTACCACACACAAGGCAAACCCGGTAAAATAGAGGTCATTCCTACCAAAGTACTTAGTTCACAACTTGATCTGGCACTCGCCTACTCTCCCGGTGTAGCCGAGCCCTGTAAGGAAATCGCTGCAAACAAAGAGGATGTTTACAAATACACAGCTAAGGGCAATCTTGTCGGAGTAATCACCAATGGCACGGCAGTACTTGGATTGGGGAATATTGGACCCGATGCTTCTAAACCTGTCATGGAGGGAAAAGGTGTTCTATTTAAGAAATTTGCTGGTATTGATGTATTTGATATCGAAATTCAGGAAGAAGACCCCAAAGAATTTATTAAAATAGTCAAGTCTCTTGAGCCTACATTCGGAGGGATAAATCTTGAAGACATCAAAGCTCCAGAGAGTTTTGAGATTGAAGAAACGTTACGCGAACAGATGACAATCCCTGTCATGCATGATGATCAGCATGGGACCGCAATTATTTCTTCAGCTGCCTTGCTCAATGCGCTTGAATTGATAAATAAGAAAATAGAAAATATTAGCATTGTCGTCAATGGTGCAGGTGCTGCAGCCATTGCTTGTACGAAGTTATACCTTTCGCTTGGTGCACAGAAAGAAAACATCGTGATGTGCGACAGCAAAGGAGTCATCAGAACAGACAGAGAAAATCTAGACAAGACAAAAGCCCAGTTCGCAACTACAAAAAATTTAGACACCTTGGCCGATGCATTCGAAAATGCTGACATGTTTCTTGGTCTTTCGGTTGCAGATATAGTCTCCCCAGAGATGATTCAGTCTATGGCAACGAATCCGATTGTATTCGCCCTTGCCAATCCATCACCAGAGATTGCCTACGATATGGCTATGAAGAGTCGAGAAGATATCATTATGGCTACGGGAAGATCTGATCACCCCAATCAGGTCAATAATGTGCTCGGATTTCCATACATATTCAGAGGTGCACTAGATGTACGCGCCACTGCTATCAATGAAGAAATGAAGCTGGCTGCTGTGAAGGCTATTGCTGATTTAACAAAAGAACAAGTTCCTGATATGGTCAATAAGGCCTATGGGGATAAAAACATTCAATTTGGGACTGATTATTTGATTCCTAAGCCACTTGACCCGCGTTTGATTACAGCCATCTCTCCTGCGGTCGCCAAAGCGGCAATGGACTCAGGCGTAGCGAAAGCTAAAATTACAGATTGGGGACAGTATCACTACGATCTACTAAAGCGCATTGGCATTGACCAAAAGCTAATTTCCAGAATTATCAACCGCGCCAAAAAAAATCCAAAAGTGGTCGTATTTGCTGAAGCCAACAACCACAAAATACTCAAGGCAGCACAAGTACTGCAAGATGAAAAGATAGCCCAACCTATTCTACTTGGGAAGAAGACAGACATCCTGAAATTAATAGAAGAACATAACCTAGAATTGAATGAGTGTACCTTGGTGGACACATATGAGGAGCATGAGAGAATAGAAAAGTATGCGAACAAGTACTATGAGTCCCGCAAGCGAAAAGGCATGACAATGTATGAGGCCTTGAAGCAAATGCGTGAGAGAAATACTTTTGGCGCTATGATGGTAGAGCATGGGGATGCAGACGCATTGATCTCTGGGCTTACTAAAGACTATCCAAAGACCATCCTTCCTGCCTTGCATGTGATAGGCGTGGATGACGGTGTAAAGCGCGTAGCTGGTATGTACACCATTTTTAGCAGTAGAGGAACATTCTTCTTTGCAGATACTACGGTCAATGTTGATCCAAATGCTGAAGAACTTGCAGAGATTATTGCGATGACCAAAAAGGGGGTTGAATTTTTTGACGTGGAACCACGCATGGCGGTTCTTTCCTATTCTAACTTCGGATCAAGTAAAGGTGACATCCCTGAAAAAACCAGAAAAGCCGTGAAAATTGCCAAAGAGCGTTTTCCAGACTTGATCATAGATGGTGATATCCAAGCCAACGTGGCGCTCAATACAGAAATTCAGCAAGAGATGTACCCATTTAGTGAATTGGCTGAAAAGGGAGCCAATACGTTCATATTCCCAAATCTCGCAGCTGGCAACATCAGCTATAAATTACTTATGGAGATAGGAGGAGCAGAAGCCATCGGCCCAGTGCTACTTGGCATGAAGAAACCAGTACATATCCTTCAGCAAGGCAGTTCTGTGAGAGAAATCGTCAACATGGCAGCAATAGCTGTGGTAGATGCCCAAACCAAAGACAATAACAAATGATAACATACATCAAAGGAAAGCTTGTACATAAAGATCCTACTTACGTTGTTATAGATGTGCAAGGAATAGGTTATCATATCTCTATTTCATTAACCACATTTAGTGCGATCAAAAATCAGGAAGACTGCATGTTGCATACCTACCTGAACATCAAGGAGGATAGCCATACACTTTATGGATTCAGCGATGAAGCCGAGAAGAAGGTGTTTCTGCAATTGATCTCCATATCCGGAGTCGGTCCCAGTACAGGTCTTATGGTACAATCTTCCTTATCTGCGAGTGAGCTTCAACAAGCCATTATCAACGAAGATGTGAATACCATACAATCAGTGAAAGGCATCGGTGCTAAAACAGCACAGCGGATCATTTTGGAATTGAAGGATAAGTTGAAAAAAGAAGGAATTGCCATATCTGATTCAACATCTTCTGCTAACAGTTACAATACCGTGAGGTCTGAGGCGTTATCAGCACTAGTAACCTTAGGAATCAATAAAAATATTGCAGAAAAAACCATTGATAAAATCCTGAAAAACTCAGGAAATGAGGTTACTTTGGAAGAATTAATAAAACTGGCGCTAAAAGCGGCCTAAACCTTCTTAGAAGTACTTGCAGGGAGATTTCAAATTCATAAAAAATTATTTTACAGTGACTTTTGTCCTCTTGTTGATGACAGGCGGGACTTTATTTGCCAAATCGAAAAACTCATTCTACTTTCAGCAAAACACTTCAGCCATAAGTGCTGATACCACAAAGACAGACAGTCTCAAAAATTTGCCTTACGCACCATCTCGAAGACCTACACATAGAGCTAGATATCGTTTTGGGGATCCCTTTTCTAACACAACTGCGTCATCGCCTCTTATGCTTAAGGATCCTTCTAAACTGGAACTGGATGTAGAGATCGATACTTCTTTGAATTATACGATTTATGAAAAAATAGGAGATCTTAATTATCGACCTACTTCGTCCATGTCATTTGATGAATTTAACCGATTTCAAGATCGGCAAATACTCAAAAATTATTGGAAAAGTAGGTCTTCAGGCCTTGATGGGGAAAGTGCCGTAAGTGGTCGTAACATTATCCCTCCTATCTATGTGAGCCCCGTATTGGACAGGATATTTGGTGGAAGCTACGTGGAGATTATCCCAAGAGGGTTTGTCACCCTAGACTTTGGTGCCCGATGGCAACGCGTAGATAATCCCAGTTTAAATATCAGGCAACAGCGCAATGGCGGGTTCGAATTTGATCAGCAGATCAGTATGAACGTCACAGGAAAAATAGGTGAAAAACTACAAGTCACCGCCAACTTTGATAATAACAATTCCTTTGATTTTGAAAATAACCTCAAAGTAGAATTTACAGGATTTGAAGAAGATATTATCAAAAAGCTTGAGATTGGAAATATCAGCCTACCACTGAACAATAGCCTCATAAATGGTGCACAGAATCTATTTGGTATCAAAGCACAGATGCAATTTGGTAAGCTATTCGTCACTTCAGTGGCATCCACCCAACGTGGAAAAACACAGTCGGTTGAAGTCGATGCTGGTGGGGGTGGACAAGGTCGATCTTTTGAGATATTGGCTGCTGACTATGACGAAAATAGACATTTCTTCCTCGGTCACTTTTTTAGAAATCAGTATGAAAGATGGTTACAGAACACCCCTCAGGTGTACTCTGGTATCAACATACGAAGGGTAGAAGTCTATGCGCTCAATGGTCAAAACAACACCCAAACACTGAGAAATGTAGTAGGACTAATGGATTTGGGTGAGTCCTCTAGAATATACAATGATGGCATTGCGGCTGGCACGATCACCGAAAATGACAATCGTGCCAATAACCTTTTCGATGGTGTAAGATCGCTTGATCGATCTGAAGTAAATATCAATTCAGGACTTGCTGGTTTTACCGGCTCCGGTCCTGGAGGTGGACGAATAGAATTGGCAGAAGGATTGGACTATGAGAAAATGACTGGCGCACGTAAACTTGATGAAAGTGAATACACGGTTCATCCAGTGCTCGGATATATCTCCTTAAATAGAAAACTTCAAAATGACGAAGCACTGGCCGTGTCCTATGAATACACTTACAATGGTCGCAATTATCAAGTAGGTGAACTATCCGATGACTATGCCAATACACCTGAGGATCAAGTAGTTTTCATGAAACTATTGCGTCCAAAAAAAATCAACATACAAGATGATTTCAATGTAGTGATCCCTACTTGGGATTTGATGATGAAAAACATTTATTACCTCAACGCCAATCAGGTTGAGCAAAGTGGTTTCGATTTGAGGGTGATCTACAGAGATGATGCTTCCGGAAACGATCAGCCCTCACTACAGGATGGTACCAATATACCCATTATCGAATTGCTCGGCTTAGATAAATTGAATTCAAGCAATGACATACAGAGAGATGGAAATTTCGACTTTGTAGAAGGGCTTACCATTGATATTAATAATGGTTTGGTCATGTTCCCCTTTCTGGAGCCATTCAACACGCCACTAGCCGATCAGTTTGAAGGGAGAAGTGATGAGGATTTCCTCAGAACCAAGTATGTATATGACACATTGTACCGTACCACCAAAGCTGACGCACGCCTTATTGCTGAGAAAAACAAATATTTCATCACTGGTTCGATGCAGTCAGGGTCTTCCAGTGAAATCAACCTCACAGGATTTAATGTAGCCGAAGGATCTGTAAGGGTACTCGCTGGTGGTATTGCGCTGATCGAGGGTCAGGACTACCAGGTAGATTATACTTTCGGGAAAGTAAGAATTACCAATCAAGGAGTGCTCAATTCGGGGAAAAAGATTTCCGTCAATTACGAAACAGCCGAACTATTCAATTTCCAATCGAGAACATTAATGGCCTCCAGGTTTGACTACAAATTGAATGACGGAGTCAATTTCGGTGCTACTTTGCTGTATTTGAACGAACGTCCATTGATCTCTCGAATCAGTACAGGGAATGAGCCTGCTCGTAATTTGAAATATGGATTTGATGTCAATGTTCAAAAAGAGTCACGCATGCTCACCAAGTTGATAGACCTGATGCCTATCATCCAAACAAAAGCACCATCAAGTGTCAATTTCAGTGCTGAATTTGCTCAACTCCGCCCTGGAACTTCCAATAAAGTCAATGGGGAGAGCACTTCCTATATTGATGATTTTGAGGCTTCCGTTACTCCATTTAACCTAGGCAATCCTACGAGCTGGAATCTAGCAGCCACCCCCCAAACCATTGATAACCGATTTACAGGAGATAACATAGGAGATATAAATGATGACTTACGTATAGGCTATAAAAGAGCTAAGCTAGCTTGGTATCGTGTTGACAACCTCTTTTACCGATCTAGGGGGATAAATAATCCAGACTTATCAGAAGAACAATTGGACAACCACTACTCACGTGCAGTGAGCCAACAAGAAATTTTCCTAAACAGGAGTGAGGTAATAGGCAACAACAATGAACCAATTTTTGACCTGGCCTATTTCCCTGAAGAAAGAGGTCCTTACAATTATTCACCCGACCTCAATATAGCCAATGGTAAATTGAATAATCCCAAAGAAAACTGGGGAGGGATTACCCAAGCGGTGAGAACCGAAGTAGATTTTGACAAGTCCAATATTGAATATCTCGAATTTTGGATGATGGATCCTTTCATCGAAGGAGAGTTTGGTGTTATAGATGATGGAGTCAACACCCCAGCCAATAATACTACTGGAGGAGAACTCATTTTTCACTTAGGAAGTATCAATGAAGATGTGATCAGAGATGGAAAGCATGCATTTGAGAATGGACTCCCTTCTGATGGCTCAACAGCTGAACTTGTAGAAAGCAACTGGGGACTAGTCACCTCTCAGCAGTACCTCACCAATGCATTTGACAACAACGGAGATCGATCCAATCAAGATGTTGGGCTTGATGGGGTAAAAGATGATAACGAAGCTATTTTCTATAGTGATTATGTCAATGGCCTTTCTGGAGAAGCATTGAACAAAGTGCTCGAAGATGTATCCGCAGATAATTTTCGGTACTTTTTGGACTATGGCCAAGATGCCAACATTGTAGAACGGTACAAAAACTTCAATGGCCATGATGGCAATTCTCCGATAGCCGACAATAGAGCCTTCACCCCCTCAGGAAGCACCACTCCAGAAAATGAAGATTTGAATAATGACAATACACTCAGCGAACTCGAGGAATATTATGAATACAAAATCAACCTAGACCCAAGCCCAGGTCAAATGGAAGTAGGGAGAAATAACATCGTTGACCAAGTGCTAGGCGACAACGAAAATGGAGAAAATGTAAGATGGTTCTTATTCAGAATACCAGTTCGACAACCAGATAAGAAATTCGGCAATATAAGCGGATTCAAATCCATCAAATACATCCGGACGATTCTCACTGATTTTGAGCAGCCTATTGTTTTGCGATTGGCCAATTTCAGAATGGTAGGTAGTCAATGGAGAAGATACACGAGCTCACTGGAAGGTGGTGCAGGTAGTGAAGATATAGAAAATGACCCCAACAACCTGACAATCTCTGTCGTCAATATTGAGGAAAATTCTCAAGGGAATACTACCCAACCTCCATATGTGCTACCTCCAGGTTTTGAGCGTGATCGAGACAACACTTCCTCCATAGAGCGTAGCCTCAATGAACAGTCGCTACAGCTGTGTGTCGAGAATTTGGAAGACAATGATGCACGTGGTGCATATAAAGATGTCGCTCTAGATCTTATCAACTATGGTCGCTTAAAAATGTTTTTGCATGCCAACAGCCCAAGTCAACTTGAAGACGGAGAACTTAGCGCATTTTTGCGACTTGGAAGAGACGATGACAACTATTATGAAATAGAAATCCCGCTACGCGTCACTCCTGCCTCCGCCAGTCTTCAAACTGATATATGGCCTGCTCAGAATGAAATCAATATTGCCTTTGATGAACTTTTTCAATTAAAAAAAGATCGAGCCAATGATATAGATGCCTCACCACAAGTTGTTTATCCTAGAAATACTGGAAAAGAAGTGGGTAATCAGTTGATCAAAGTACTGGGAAATCCGGTAATCAATGACCTGTCCAGAATGATGATAGGTATCAGGAATGTGAAGTCTGCTAACAAGTCACCCATAACAGCATGTATCTGGGCCAATGAACTGCGTGTGACAGACTTTGACAGTCAAGCTGGTTGGGCTACCAACGCCACCTTCAATGCGCAATTGGCAGATTTAGGATCGATCACTGCCTCTACTCGATATACTTCGGTAGGTTTTGGGAACATTCAGTCGAAAATATCTGAAAGAACCAGAGAAGAGACTACTGCATACGATGTGGCTGCCAATATTAATTTGGACAAATTCCTCCCTGAAAAGGCCGGACTGAGGATTCCAGTATATGCGAGTTATGAGCAGACCAACATCAAACCAAATTGGGATCCCGCATCTCCTGATTTGACGGTTGCAGAATCTTTGGTATTGATAGAGGACAGTGATGATAGAAATGATTATGAACTGCAAGTGCAAGACAAGTCGGTAAGACGAAGTGTCAATTTCACCAACGTACAAAAAGTGAAAACAAATCCAGAAGCCAAAAAACACATCTATGATATAGAAAATTTTACTTTCACTTATGCTTATAGCGATGTGACCAGGAGGAATTACAATATTTCCGAGTTTTTACAACAAAACTACAAAGGTGCGGTGGGTTATACTTTTGCCCCAGAATATGATGGCTGGAAACCGTTCGAGGAAACTGAAGGATTGAAATCTCCCTATCTGAAGTGGATAAAGGACTTCAATCTGAATCCCATACCTAATAATATTTCTGTTCGTGCTGATCTGGATCGACAATTTATCAAAACGGTCTATAGAAATAGAGAAGGAGAGCAACCCAATTATGAGAAATTTTTCAACTTCAATAGAACCTACAATGTGAGGTGGAATATCACGCAGGGTTTATCGCTAGACTATAATGCACGAGCTAATGCAGTGATTGATGAACCCGAAGGGGAAATAAACTCTGAGGAAAAAAGGGATGTGATCTGGGGAAACATCAAAAATCTCGGAAGGCTTCGTAACTTTAATCAGGATATCAGTGCCAATTACAAATTGCCCCTCGACAAGCTTCCATTTACCGATTGGCTCAATGCCGACTACCGCTACACTGCAGGCTATACATGGACAGCTGCTACATTCAGTCCAGCTGAAAATACTTTTACACCAGTCGATGATGTGAACTTAAACTTTGGAGGTAGCATTGAAAACAATCGTGGACAGGCAGTCAATGGCAAGTTTGACCTAATCAAACTGTATAATAAAGTCAAAATATTAAAAGATGTCAATACACCTCCACGAGCCAGGCGCCCCAATAGTAGAGCTCAGGCAACAGATACAGTCAAGAATATCAATGACTTTAAATTTGCCAAAGGTCTCTTGAGAGCACTGATGATGGTAAGATCCGTCAATGCTACTTACAATCTAGATGAAGGGACGCTACTATCTGGCTTCACGCCTACGGCTTTCCTTTTTGGAATGGACAGCAGTTTCAATGCTCCAGGTCTTCCATTTATTCTGGGTGGACAAAATGCAAATATCCGTAATGAGGCTGCCGATAAAGGATGGATAGTGAACAATCCTGAATTGACGACACCATTTAGTCAATCACGGTCTATCAACTTCTCTATCAAAGCCAATATAGAACCTTTCAAGGATTTCAAAATACAAGTAGATGTCGTCAAAAGAAGAGCCAGCACTTATCAGGAAATCTTCCGATATGATACCTTGGCTATGGACTTCATGTCTATCAGTCCGAGTAGATCTGGAAGTTACAGTATTTCCTTTTTCACTTTGAATACTGCATTTTCTAGAGATGATAGAGACAACAACTCCCCTATTTTCCAAGATTTTGAAAACAATCGAACCGCTATCCTCAATAGGCTTGAACGAGAAAACCCCAATAGTAACACCCTATCATATGATACCAATTCTCAAGATGTCCTTATCCCAGCATTCATTGCGGCATATACAGGCACTAGCCCAGATAAAGTTAATTTGAGTCCATTTCCAAAAACACCCATACCAAACTGGAGGTTTGACTATGCAGGGTTAAGCAAAATACCAGCACTGAAGGATATTTTCTCTTCGGTGAGCATCACCCATAGCTATAAGTCATCATATACGGTGAGCAATTACGTCAACTCCTTGGAATATGGAGAAGCCAGTGAAATCGATTTCAATTCAAATATTGAAGATTATAATGTATCAGATTTCGCTAGAGAAGCCAATGACGACAATACACGCTACGTTCCGAAATATATAATTGGGCAAGTGTTGATCTCAGAGCAATTTGCTCCGCTTATAGGGGTCAACTTGCGCACCAAAGGACGTGCGACCATCAAAGTGGAATACAAGAGACAACGAGACTTATCGCTCCAGTTGTCAAACAATCAGATAACCGAAATGAGAAGCAATGATTTGGTATTGGAATATGGCTTTACCAAGGCCAATTTCAAATTACCCTTTAAGTCTCAAGGGCGAGTCATCACACTGAAAAATGATCTCCAGTTCAGAATGAGTATAACAATACGTGATACAGAGACCGTGCAAAGAAAAATAGAAGAAGTAAACACCATCACGAATGGCAATATCAATTTTCAACTCCGACCAAATATCAACTACGTACTTAATAAGAAGTTAAATCTTCAATTCTATTTTGAGCGAAGTATCAATGAACCGAAATTATCCAATGACTTCAAACGAACGACTACCTCTTTTGGATTCCAATTGAGATTTAGTTTAGCGCAATAGTATTTTATTTTTATTGATTCTCCTGGTTAACAACTCAAACTAAATCTTTCAGCCTCTTCTCTTGTCTTTTTTGTCATGTATTTGTTCTTTTGTTATAAATCTAAAATCTAAATTCATGAACATTCCAGCAACATTAAAATACACCAAAGATCACGAATGGGTAAAAGTAGAGGGAGACACTGCTACTATAGGCGTGACCGACTTCGCTCAAAAAGAATTAGGTGACATCGTCTATGTAGAAATTGAGACTGAAGGAGAAGAAATCGCTCAGAATGAAGTATTTGGCACAGTCGAAGCTGTGAAGACAGTATCTGACTTATTCATGCCTATCTCAGGTACTATCTCAGCAGTGAATGATGGGCTAGAAGATGCGCCTGAGACAGTCAATAGTGATCCATATGGAGATGGATGGATGATAAAAATAAAAATAAGTGACGAAAGTGAACTTAGTGGCTTATTATCTGCAGACGCTTACAATGAGTTAATTGGGGCATAATGTCCTTCAATTATTATCGTTATGAATGTACTTTTAATAGCGAAATTAACTTTTGTAAAAGACTCAAAACAAAATTGTTTTGCTATATTTGAGATTAACTATAATCGGAACTATACAAGTAATAGTTTAGTTATTGAATTAAAATTATAACAATGGAAGCTAAAAAGACTGAGCAGGCAGATTTGACAAAAAAGACAGGTCTGTATTTCAACATAGGTCTTGTGATCACTATGGCTATCATCGTATTTGCCTTTGAGAATAAGTCATATGACGATGGTTCTATAGCATCACTAGGATCGGTGACTGATGATTTTGAAGATTTGCTGGATATCCCTCCAACGGAACAACCACCGCCACCACCACCAAAAATTCAACAACCTGAAATCATCGAAGTACCTGATGAAGAAGAAATTGAAGAAGAGATAGAGGTTGATTTGGATGTGGAAATCACTGAAGAGGAAGTAATCGAAGAAATAGATTTTGATGAACCTGAAGAAGAAGTGGCTGATGAAATTTTCACTATTGTTGAACAATCTGCTACTCCTGATGGAGGTATGTCTGCTTTTTACAAGTATGTACAAAAGAAGATGAAATACCCTTCTCAGGCTAGAAGAATGGGTATTGAAGGTCGTGTGTTTGTTGAGTTCGTGGTTGACAAAGATGGTTCTTTGGTCAGTGTGAAAGCGATCAAAGGCATAGGCGCAGGATGTGATGAAGAAGCTGTAAGAGTGATCAAAAGTCATCCGAAATGGAATCCAGGAAAACAAAGAGGTCAAGCAGTTAAACAAAAAATTGTGCTACCTATTACTTTCCAACTTGGATAAGTTTTACTAATCTATAAAAGCACAAAGGACTCCAGTGGAGTCCTTTGTGCTTTTATTTTTATAGACTTCTTTACTAAGGTGTTACAGCACATTGAGCACCTGTTCTTTTATTTTTTCCAGCTCTTCTTTCATAACTACGACTCGCTTCTGCATCGATGCATCATTGGCCTTCGATCCAATCGTATTTATTTCTCTGCCGATTTCCTGTCCTATAAACCCTAACTTCTTACCATTGGATTCCGGTAGATTGATCACTTCCATGAAGTAGTCAAGATGATTTGTCAACCTCACTTTCTCCTCACTTATGTCAAGTTTTTCGATGTAATAGATCAGTTCCTGTTCAAATCGATTTTGATCAATTTTTTCTTCACCTATAAAACTTTGTACGTTACCAGTGATGCGTTCTCGCACCTTTTCTACTCTCTGAGGGTCTATTCCTATTATTTCTTCTAGTTGTTTTCTAATCTCACCAATATATCCTTCCAGTTTTTCTTGTAGTACATTGCCTTCATCGATACGGAACTGGTCACACTTCTCTATTGCTGATTGAATCCCACTTTTGATGACGGTCTCCCATATTTCTCCAAACTCATTATCCTCAGATTTAACTACTGCTACTTCAGGGGACTGAATGGCCAGTCTGAAAATTTCTTGGGAGTTATCGCCCACTTTGTCCGCAAGCCTCTTCATCTCCTTATAATAGCTCTCAAACAATGCCTCATTGTAGCTCACCAACGAATCATCACCCTTCTTCTTGACTTCGATATTGACAGACACCTTACCTCTTACCAGAATATCAGTGACTAGGTTTCTAACTTCAATTTCCTTATCCGAGATCACTCTACTCAACTTCACGCCTATATCTATAAATTTGCTATTGAGTGATTTGACCTCTACGTTCAATTCAAGATGCTCATCGGATATAGTTTCTGTACCATATCCCGTCATTGATTTTATCATATTTGCACTTTTAAGATTTCAGTGCAAATCTAATCAATATGATTGGTTTGTAATAAGTAGATCGGGTGTTTAGCAGGGAAATCGGGTTTAACATATTCGAAGTCATTTCGTATGTTCTCAAGAGATGAAATCGAAGGAGAGCAGGAGAAATATTTACCATGAAGTTGATTTTCTTGTAATTTTGGTAAAGATTCCTACGGAATGACTTCTCAGCTGGTGAGACTACACAGAAAATAATCAACACTTTTTTTAAACCCGATTTCCCTGGGGTGTTTAGAAGTCAAAACCTAATGTAACGAACAGACGAGGAGGTTGAACGATGAAATTTTCTACAGGCCAAGCCACATCAAACTTCATATAGTATCCCAGCAGTACGGTACGCAGTCCTGCTCCATAGCTATATAGCCAAGGGTTTTTATAATCAATCACCGTATATTGGAATGCTCCTTGTTGATCAGTTCGAGTACTGATCGTATTGTCTCCTGTGAATGGCGAGCCTCCAGACCATGAAGAGCCAATATCGTAAAATCCTGTGAATTGTAAATTTCTAAAGAAATTAGAGGAAATAGGGCCATTGTGGAAATATCTAATGATTGGGATTCTTAGTTCAATATTTGCCAACAATGCGTTTTCTCCATAGAGTACTCCGTAATCAAAACCTCTCAGATTGGTGACAAATTCTGTAAATAGCAGCTGGCTATTGATAGCTCCATTGGTAGTTGTTCCCTCTCGATTGGCCAAATTCAACGGGCTATTATCGGTAATATCCTTCTTATTAAATAACCAATTGTCCATTCCGCCCAATAGATATTTTTGAGGATTTTGCCCAAAAAATCTACCATAAAATATTCGCCCTGCTAAAATAATCTGTCTATGGATTTTTTGATCATGACGTAGATCGATGCTTAGATTAGAAAAACTGGTCCTCTGGTCTGTAAGACCTTCATGATGTGTGAATTTTATTTTGCCTCTGGTTCCTTCCTTCTGGTTGAGTTCTTTGACCACTGAATTGTCGTAAGTGAGCTCGACTTTAGTCCCTGCAAAATAATTCCTCACGCTATTGTCATAGTTGAAACCGGTGGATATTGGGGAGCTGTACGGGTATAAATCATCATACCTTGTTTCTGTAAGAAATGGCTTGAGCGAAAGTTTAGTTCGAATATTGAATGGATAGGAAGCCCCCACTTCAAATGTATTCTTAACATATCTTTCCGAAACAGGTGGAGAATCTTCCAAAATCACTTCACGATCGTAGCGTGCAGAATAGTCAATACGTTCTTTCAAGTACTCATATCCAACATAAATATCCCCACTTTTAAAATCAGTGGTAAACATCGCTCCACCCTTTATCAGGTGATTCTCCAACATGTCGTTCATCTCCGTCTCCAGCAATATACCAAATCCACGCAAAGGATCAATCACCCATGACGTAACCAGATTGTCGGCACTGAATCGATTTTCATATGGAAATGGTCCTTTGACTCTCTCTTTAACTTGCAGCGCCCTATATTGAGATAGAAAAGAATTTTTATCTGAAGGAGCTTGCAAGATATCTTCATCAAAGATAAAGCTATCAGTATCTATGAGACCTGTCTCCACTTTAACACTATCGATTTGAGGGGTATCTTCTACAAAATTCAAAATACCCTCATCCCTTAAAGCCTCATCTGACTGGAGTCTCTTCTGGACAATGGTCTTAGCTTGAAGCAATTGCTTACGCGCATTGGCTGGGGTAAACTTATTCGATTGGTCGTTGAAGACACTGTCCAGATAGATGGTATTCCTAAGGTCATTGTTCATGACAAAAGCCATCTGCTGCCTATCAAAATTCAAGTCATACATCCCGATACGGTATTGATAATTGGTCACTTGTTGATATATTTTATCATTCGTGTTGTATTTGTGAAGATTGGTGACTCCCTTTTGATCACTCAGGTAGTATATTTCTTGCGCATTCTTGGCATATGGGTGATAGTCTTTCGATACCGTATTGGTCACTCTCTTCAATACATTTTTTGTCGTATCCAGACTGTAGAAGAAGAGATTGAAATTATCATTCACATCTCCAAAATTTACATTCTTCTTAATATTAATTGTGTCAGATATTCTATTTGAACTAAATACTACAACATTCGTCTCTGGCACAAATGAGGGGTTAATATCATCATACCAATCATTGGTCAGTCGCTTGGTTCGATCTCTTCTTGTACTCAATAAGTATATATCATTTTGCCCATTGACATCTGCACTTACTACAGCCAGTCTCCCATTTTTTGAGAATTCCAAAGATTTGACATTTGTCAGTCGTCTCAACTCTCTCGAGAATTTATTTTTAGCACTCACATCATAAAGCCAAAAATATAATTTCCCTTTTCTTCGGTTGATAATTCCAAGAGTATTGTCATCTGACCAATCTATGACTGGCATTTGGTGGTCTATCTGCTGATTGATCACTTTGTACCCACCATCAAATACGTTATGAACCCCACTAGATGATAGGTTTACAATGGATACTTGATACTTGCCTTTGTTATTCGTGACAAACGCTACATGCTGCCCATCAGGACTTATTTTTATTTGAGTGTATTTGATCTCCTTTTTCTTCTTTCCTGATAGAAGCAAATCAGAAGATGGTGCCACATAGCTGGGTTTCATCACATCAACTTGTTGCCGGTAATATTCTTGCCATTCACTAATCAATTGCCTGAATCCTACTCCTACCGTAACTGTAATGCTTTTCTCCTCATTGCGCATGATTCGGGTATAGTTCAACACATTAGAAATATTGCTTCTACCATATTTTTCAGCAATGAAATTCCAAATAGAATGACCAATAACCTTCGCATCATCACCCGTAAATGCACGGAGTTTTTTAACATCACGAGACGCTACCAACTCACGAGCGTAATCATCCATTTCTTCATTCCACCCTTTTGCCACATATTGAGAAATCCCCTCTACAAACCAGTCTGGCAAATTGAGCAAGTAGGTGTTTTGAAACATGTCTTTCAAGCTACCACCAAAGAGCATATCATTGATCAAAAGCTGTGTGAATCGCAAAACAAGTGATTCTTTGAGTTCATCCATGGTGCCAGCATTGGCTACTTCGATGTGCGACTTCACAAATTTCGTCTCTCCGCCTATGTCATACTTTGCATCACTTAGCCCAATATTGCTTTGTTGTAAATCAGAAACAGAACTGTAAAGAAATATTTTAGTCTTGGCATAAGGCAAATACCCTATCAGGTCAGTAACTTTCTCAAATTCCTCTTCCAGGTAGTCAATTGACTTCCTCGCTACTTTTCCTCCTTGATCATAGAAGTATATGTCAAAGTTCTCAGATCTATAGTATTTCCACTCAAATCGCTTGTGTTGAATTCTGTTTTTGCCAAATGTTTCATTGGACTGTTGCGCCTGGACTATGGTCAGACCCAGTAAAAACAACGCAAAGTATAATATCCCTTTTCTCATCAAAAATGCTCAATCTATGTTACTGTAATATATGGATTTATATCGATTAATATTGACCTCATCATCAAGTTCAGTTCCATGTTCAAGCATTTGAACGAATTGTTTGGAGAAATAAGGTGCCAGTGACACGCCCTTCGCCCCTAACCCATTGAATATTCCTATCTCTGGATAATTGGGATGAATTCCAATAAACGGTCTTCTGTCTCTACTCGCTGGTCTTATTCCTGCAACTTGATTCACAATATTGTATTCCGAACGATACACTCCATTTAGTTTCTCTACTAACGCTTTTCTAGCTTTATCTGTTACATTGTTTGTTAGGTCATTTTGATCATATGTAGCTCCAACCCGACATTTATTGTTCTTTTTTGGCAGGATAAATACACCCCTATTGTAAATGACCGTGGGTAATTTCGGAACAGATATTTCAAGTATTTCGCCCTTTACCAAACTAAAAGGTAGCCATCCGAACAAATTAGAATGGGCACTTTGATCTCCATTACAAAGAATAACCTTCTTTGAGGTAAACGATTCGTACTTCACAGCTCCATTTTCTAAAATTAATTTATCTTCATCGAATTTATTTTCCACATAACATCCCTTCTGCTTCAGCAATAACCTTACCGAATTAATGAATACTGGCAAATCAATATATCCAGCATTTTTCAATTCGAGTCCTCCATATTCATCATGGAGATCATTCGGGAATTCGGAGTTGAGGTGGACCTTTTCGACATAGGATTGGTGTTCGGCAGAAGCACTTTTGCCCATCCACTCATTCTGTACTTCCGTATCTATGAACGGTCGATATATATTGATCTGATGAAAAAAATTACTTTTCAATTCTTTTTCAGCTTGCAGATAAAATGTCTTCAAGTAAGGAAAGAGCTGATCTGCCTTCCAGGTTTTTACCATTTTTCGCCCTGTTATAGGATTAAAAATACCAGCAGCAATCATTGAGGAGGTGTTTGGGTGCGGCTCATCAATGACCAATATTTTTTTATCCTCTTGCAATAGCTGCAATGCCATGCACGATCCAGCCAGTCCTTGACCTATAATAAGGTAGTCATATTGCATATGATCTCTCTTCTCCTTTGAATATTATCAATAATTAACACAAATTTGTGAAAATCATATGCCTTCACCATGATAAAAGTTAAGTCATTTACTTTCAATCCTTTTCAGGAAAACACCTATGTGCTCTATGATGAGACCAAATTTTGTATTATCATAGATCCCGGCTGCTACGACCCAGCTGAGAAAGAGGAGCTCAAGCGTTTTGTTTCGGACAATTCATTGGTTGTTGACAAGCTAATTAATACCCACTGTCACATAGATCATGTGCTGGGTAATAAGTTTGTGATGGATACTTATGGTGTTGAACTATATATTCATAAAAATGACGCTGAGACACTTCGAGCAGTCGCATCTTACGCAGCTAACTATGGTTTTCCACACTTCGAGCAAACTAAGGAAACTCAATATTTGAATGAAGGCGATGCGGTTACCTTTGGAAATAGTACACTGGAAATTCTATATGTACCTGGGCATGCACCCGGACATGTGGCTCTAGTAAGTCATGCGGATAAGTTTTGTATCAATGGTGACGTACTGTTCAAAGGGAGTATTGGCAGAACTGACCTGCCAGGTGGAGACTTCGATACATTGATCAAAAGCATCCATGACAAAATGTTCCTCCTACCTGATGATACATTGGTGTACTGTGGACATGGCCCAACAACTACGATTGGAGAAGAAAAAGTGTCAAATCCGTTTTGTGCTATCGCCTAATTTTATGCAAAAAATAAAACAAGTTATTCCAAATACAATAACCTCTCTTAACCTGCTTTCAGGATGCATTGGAATAGTTTTGGCCTTCAACAATCAATTGGAATATGCCGCAGCCATGATTTGGATAGCAGGTCTATTTGATTTTTTTGACGGCTTTAGTGCAAGAATTTTAAAAGTAAGTTCAGAAATAGGGAAACAACTTGATTCACTTGCTGATATGGTAACATTTGGTGTACTACCCGGGGTCATAATATATCAACTCATCCTTCAACAACAAGCAGATACAGGGTGGTCTGAATATATTGCCTATGTAGCATTCATCATCACCATATTTTCAGCCATTAGACTTGCCAAATTCAATATTGACACACGCCAATCCGATACTTTTATCGGGTTGCCCACTCCTGCCAATGCCTTTTGCATTTCCGCTTTCCCATGGATACTAAGCAATCCCCATGTGCTATCCAATGAACAATTAATCCTAGGTCTGATCGTATATACTTTGGTTTTTTCATGGCTATTGGTAGCTGATATTAAGATGTTGGCTTTGAAATTCAAATCATTTGATTGGTCAACAAACAAAGCTCGCTGGATATTTATAGCACTTAGTTTGGTGTTTATTGCTTTTTTTCAGGTGATTGCTATACCTTTGGTTATTGTTCTATATATTTTTATTTCAGTGATTTACAATTCATTAAGCCATCATCCATGATTATCAAGAACATTTCTGACAATAATATTGTTTTCTATCCGTTAGCCAAATAATTAGTTGCAACTTGAAGAATCGCCCGTTTCATATCTTATCACTGATCACCTTGTGTTTACTCGCAGATCACAATCTGAGCGCGCAGCAATCGTCCGTACTAGCATCTGGTAACTGGTACAAAATAGCAGTCAGTCAACAAGGCGTTCATAAAATAGACTATGCTTTCTTAAATAGGATTGGTGTAAATGTAAACAATATCAATCCCAAAAACATTCAACTCTATGGAAACGGTGGAAAAATGTTGCCGCAAGGCAATAGCGAATACCGTCCAGTAGATTTGATTCAAAATGCGATTGAAGTTGTTGGAGAAGCTGATAATAGCTTTGATACGAATGACTATCTTCTTTTTTATGCAACCAATATTGACAGCACCTATTTTGATACTGATTTGGGAGAATTGGTTTACAAAAACCATTTCTATGAAACACAGGCCTATTATTATTTAACAGTAGGAAGCAGTACTGGACTCAGAGTGCAGACCGAAGCAGATCAGGGAAATACCTTCCAAAAAATTGACTCATATGACTACTACGAAGTATATGAAAAAGACAAAACCAATATCCTTATCTCTGGTAGAGAATGGTATGGTGATCGATTTGATGCCACTTCCAATTACACGTACCCATTTGATGTGACCAACCTCACGTCAAATGGCAACATTCAAGTCACATCCTCCGTGATGGCACAATCTTATGATGTTTCTAGTTTTGACATTGCGCTTAACGGGACTAATGTAGGTAGCCAGGAGATTGCGTCAGTTACTACCTATCAATATGGTCTAAAGGGCAGAGAAAATACCGAGACATTTACTATCCCCACCTCTCAAGTTTCTAATAATGGCAATAAATGGAATGTGCAAATAACCTACAATAAAAATGATTCTGATAGATCAATAGGCTACACCAACTATATCATCTTCCAAGCAGACCGATCTTTAATCTTTGACAATAAGCAAATAAATTTCAGGTCGCTAGAAAGTTTAGACAATCCTTTCAGCAGCTTTGAGATAGAAAATGCAGACGAAAACCTACGAGTCTGGGATGTAACCACTCCTTTTTCACCAAAAACGCAGGAATACACGCTCTCTGGTGGCTACGCAACTTATGGTACTGCTACGATGGAGTTAAAAGAATTTTCTGCTTTCAGTGCCAATACCGCCTTCATACCAGAATTCATCAGTAAAATTAACTCGCAAAATTTAAGAGGATCCAATGCACCTGAATTTTTGATTGTTGTTCATCCTGACTTCAAGTCAGAAGCACAGCGGTTGGCAAACTTCAGAAGCCAACATGATGGGTATGAAACCCTCGTGGTCACCATTGATGAAGTCTTCAACGAGTTTTCGAGCGGATCACAAGACCCTACCGCAATTCGCGATCTAGCAAAATACTATTATGATCAGGGAAGTCTTAAACACATACTTCTTTTCGGGAAATGCTCCTATGACTTCAAAGACATCAAGACCAATAACAGCAATTTCGTGCCAACTTACCAATCACGAAACTCATTGCATCCACTGAAAACGTATTCTTCAGATGACTATTATGGTTTTCTGGAAAACACTGAAGGAGAATGGATAGAGAAATCTTCTGGAGATCATACCCTGGATATCGGTGTAGGACGCCTACCGATCACCACTTTACAACAAGCACAGGATGTTGTTGACAAAATCATTAATTATGACAGTGATGCAAATGCCTTTGGGAATTGGAGAAACACTACCGTATTCGTGGCAGATGATGGTGAATTGACAGGGAGTTTGCACCACAAACAAGCAAATCAATTAACAATATTTGTTGACACTACTTATTCATCTTTCAACACGAAGAAAATATTTCTAGATAGCTATGAACAAATATCCAAGCCATCAGGCGTCAAAGCACCTTTGGTGAATGAGGCGATAAATACGGCCATTGCAGATGGCACACTCATCATGAACTTTACTGGGCATGGTGGCGAATCAGGATGGACTCAAGAAGGTATTCTCGATCATTCTATGATCAATGCTTGGACCAACATAAGCAGAATGCCACTTATTGTTACTGCCACTTGTGAATTTGGTCGGCACGATAATCCAGTAAATATCTCAGGGGGTGAGCGGACTGTTTTGAATCCAAATGGAGGAGCTATTGCGATAGTTACTACTGGAAGACCAGTGAGCTCTGGATCGAATTTTTTACTCAACAAAGCGTTTTATGAAAATGTATTCAAAAAAATAAATGGTCGCTACCCTACACTGGGAGAGTTGTTTATGGGTA
>Ga0209634_1001029_pt1 | contig 20958 bp, 14 predicted proteins | sample LinPmetageLP40_FD_184043 | JGI IMG/M metagenome (GOLD analysis project Ga0209634, IMG submission 184043) | Marine viral communities from the Pacific Ocean - LP-40 (SPAdes) (version 2) | ecosystem: Environmental > Aquatic > Marine > Oceanic | place: Pacific Ocean | collected 2010-08-26 | reverse complement strand
TGTGAGCATTATTAGAAAAAAACAATTTATATTAATAAAACCTGCTACCAAAACAAGAATTGATTTGGGTTTAAAGCTTAAGGACAAGCCAACTACTGAAAGGCTTGAAAACTCAGGTCCTTTTGGCTCTATGTGCTCCCACCGAGTAAAGCTTTCAGATGTCAACGAAATAGATAACGAATTGATAGAATGGATGAAAGAATCTTATCAAAAAGCAGGATAAGTACTGACTCCAACAACGAACCGTGGTAAAATCCAAGCCAAAACCCACTAAACTTGTTGGTCCATATTAGCTTCAACCCTGATTATTCTATCGCATAATCTGGGTTCAACAAAGGCTCTGAAATTCCTTTTCGAATAGCTAAATGTTTGGGCATTTTAATAGCTCCATTTTTGAATGCGATATATTCTCTTACATTTCCTTTCACGACTAGTGAATACAGATTGTGCCGATAAACGATTTTTAGGGTAAATAGTGTCTCTAAGAAAACACCTCAAAATCAAAAATGTTGCTTTTCGCGATCTTTCAATTTATTTCTAATCGATTGATGCTCAGGCATCAACTCATAGAAAGAAAATTGAAACCTCATCGAAAATCACTCATTTTGTGAAAGATGACCTGTTTTCTTAGAGACACTAAATAGATATTAGCTTCTACCCATTTTTTTAAGATACTTATAGTGAGAAGAGCATGCTCCACTGAATGTCTCTATAGATTGATACGGAACATTAAACTCTCTTGCTGTTTGCTCTACTATTCTAGAAATAGGTCTGTGATGCACATGACAAATATTCTGAAATAAATGATGCTCTACATGCAAGTTTAACCCACCAAATAGAAATACCACTAACCAATTGTTTTTCGCATAATCTACGGTTGTCTTAAGTTGATGGACAGCCCACGAGTTTTGTATCACTCCATTTTTAGGCTGTGGAAACTCGACACCTTCTACCATGTGAGACATTTGGATAATGATAGCTACTGCGAAACCTTCAAATGCATGCATCAAAACAAAACCTAAGAGAATATGCCACCAAGCATAATGTATCATGATCATCGGAATCACCAAAATGAGTATGTAATATACCAGCTTGGAAAAATACATGATAAAGAATTCTGAAGTAGGAATATTATCGTTCTCATATTTTCCAATTCTCTTTTGGTGAAATTTCCTGTAGTCTTTTACAAATACCCATGATAGCGTGGCTAAGGCGTACATGAAAAATGCATAGTAGTGTTGATACCTTTGAAACTTATAAAGTTTTTGGTTTGGAGATAACCTCACCAATTTCACGGAATCAATATCTTCATCATACCCCTCGATATTCGTATATGTATGATGGAGCATATTGTGTTTTATCTTCCACATATAGGCATTTGCTCCTATTAGATTAAAAGAATAACCGAAGAGAGTATTGACCCAACGGTGCTTAGAGATTGCTCCATGACAAGCATCGTGTCCAATATTTACCCCAGCAAAAGCAGTAAACAAACCTAGCACAATCCATGTGATGTACATTATAGGCAATGGGTAAGTTCCAGAAATTAAAAACAAATACGAACCTATAACCCCAGCAAGAAAGAAGATAATTTTGAAAATCATAAACCCGTTTGCGTAATGTGTAATCCCCTTGTCAGAGAAATAATTTTGCACTCGTTCTTTGAGTGTTGTGAAAAATTCAGACTGATCTGGATTGTGAAATTTAATTTTCTCTTTTACCATCTTTTTTTATTAAAAACCTTTTACAAATAAAGACAGGAGGAATAGACGCAAACAATGATCTAGATCATATACGTCAACTATCTATACTAATCTCCATACCAGTGTAAGTCATAAAATTGCGCGATGGCAATCATAATTAGTGTCTCTAAGAAAACGCTACATCGTCATTCAGAACGGAGTGAAGAATCTCCTCATACTGAGTTACAAAGCATATTGAGATTGCTTCGTCCCTCGCAATGACATGGCTTATTGGAGTTTTCTTAGAGACACTAATTATCATTTAGCATTACTGTCGTCCGAGTAAAAAACATGCTGTATTTATTTCTGTGAGAAAAACACCCCTATAATCCCCTCAAGGGGATACACCCCTATAATCCCCTCAAGGGGATACACCCCTATAATCCCCTCAAGGGGATACACCCCTATAATCCCCTCAAGGGGATAGTCGCGATTCTCCCCTTGAGGGGAGACACAGAGGGGTGTTTTTCATTGTGAAGTAAAAAGCTTGAAATTTGAGTATAATCAAACATTTTTGCTCCTTTTAAAATTTACTCGGACGACAGTAATTTAGCATCAACAATACATCAGCTTGAAAATCCGTAATAGGAATAGGGTTTGGAACACCCCGCTATCAAAAAAATGCAGGCACTCAATTGAACAATGATAACACGCTTAGTCTTGGATGGAAGTACTCATTTTAGCATGACCTACATCATGTTTTTTAGGGGGTGTAAGTCATATTTACCCATGAGACAGATCATGCCTTCCATCTAGTATTCACCATACTTTTACACAACTAAACTAATGAACTATGAAAATTAACATCAAATTATTCACAGCAATATTAATTATCGGTCTACTAGCTGCTTGTGGTGGAGGAAGTGCTACAACTGAAGAGAATAGTACACCACCACCTAAATCTATGGTGGCAGAAGAAGCTGATCCTATGGAAAACAAAGGAATCGGCCCGATCAAATCAGTAGAGCTAGGAGATATCGATCAGGCATTGGTTGCCGAAGGGTTGAAAGTATATGAGAGTATGTGTACCGCATGTCATAAAGTAGATAAGAAATTTATCGGCCCTGCACCTAAAAACATTCTAACCAGAAGAAGCCCAGAATGGGTAATGAACATGATTCTCAATCCTGAAGGCATGATCAAAGAAGACCCCATAGCAAAGAAACTATTAGTAGAAGCTAATGGAGCACCAATGGCTAATCAAAATTTAACAGAAGAACAAGCCAGAGCTGTATTGGAATATTTTAGAACCTTATAAACGAAAAACTATGAAAACAATCAAATTTTTATTTGCTGTCGGCACACTGAGTATGCTGGTAGCATGCGGAGGTAATCAAGCCGAAACGTCTGATCAAACTTCAACAGAGGAGATTGCGACACCAGCAGGTGGACAAGCGATGGTTGAGGATGATATGTCCGCAAAGAACATCGTACAAGTTGCAATCGGATCACCTGATCATACTACGCTAGTCGCTGCAGTTCAAGCGGCTGACTTAGTAAATGTATTGGCCAATAATGGACCACTAACAGTATTTGCTCCTACTAATGCAGCATTTGCTGCACTTCCAGAAGGCACTGTAGAGACACTACTTAAGCCTGAGAATAAAAGCAAGTTAGTTAGCATCATTCACTATCATGCTGCACCGGGTACTTACAAAGGTGCCTTTTTGAAAGATGGGATGAACCTATTTATGGCCAGTGGAGCAAATTCTAAGATTGAAGTCAATGAGGGAGGAGATGTATTTGTCAACGGAGCAAAAATACTGGCGACAATCCAAGCAACGAATGGCGTAGTCCATGTTGTCGACAAGGTATTACTTCCACCAGAAAAATAATTGAGCAAAAAATTTAATCCTAATAAAACATTATTGATATGAAAAGAATAAAGTTAATGGGTTTTGGTATGATCGCTGTACTGTTTACAGTGGCATCATGCAACAACCAAAATTCTAAAAATAGCGGAGCATTGAGCAATTCAAGTGCTGCTGAGAAGGCGTATGTAGCACCGGGCGAGTATGATGAATTCTATGCATTTATGTCTGGTGGATTCAGTGGCCAATTAAGTGTATATGGTCTTCCTTCTGGAAGATTACTAAAAGTAATCCCAGTATTTGCTCAAGATGGTGAGAAAGGATACGGATACAATGAAGAAACAAAACCTATGTTCAATACTTCTTGGGGATTTGTGCCTTGGGATGACGCTCACCACCCTGAGTTGTCACAAACTGATGGTGTTACGGATGGTCGTTGGATCTTCATCAATGGTAATAACACACCTCGTATTGCGAGAATTGACTTGACTACTTTTGAGACTACTGAGATTGTGGAGATTCCTAACAGTGGAGGGAATCACAGTTCTCCATTCGCTACCGAAAATACAGAATATGTAGTGGCTGGTACACGATTTAGTGTGCCATTCCCACAAAAGGATGTAGCCATCAATTCTTATAAAGAGAATTTCAAAGGAGCGTTGAGTTATATCAAGGCAGATGAGCCTGGTGAAATGAAAGTTGCCTTCCAAATTCTAGTCCCAGGATTTGACTATGATCTTGCGCACTCTGGTAAAGGAAAATCTCATGGATGGACATTCTTCACTACTTACAATACCGAAGAGAGTCATACGCTCATGGAAGTCAATGCTTCACAAAATGATAAAGATTTTATTGCTGCTGTAAACTGGAAGAAAGCTGAAGAGTATATAGCTGCTGGTAAAGGTAAAGACTATCCAACTAACTATGTGCACAACTACTATGACGAAAAGACTCACATGGCAACTTCTAACACTATAGAGACAGTGAAAGTACTGATCCCATCTGAGTGTCCTGGATTGATCTATTACTTACCAACGCCTAAATCACCTCATGGGGTAGATGTAGATCCTACTGGTGAGTACATCGTGGGTAATGGTAAGTTATCTGCTGATCTTACGGTACATTCTTTTGATAAAATGTTAGCTGCCATCGAAAATAAGTCTTTTGAAGATGAGATAGATGGGATTCCTGTATTGAAATTTGAAGATGTAGTTGCTGGAGCTGTACAAAGTGGTGGCTTAGGGCCATTACACACAGAATTTGATGGGGAAGGTAATGCTTATACTTCTTTCTTTATCTCTTCTGAGGTAGTGAAGTGGAAAGTGGGTACTTGGGAAGTATTAGACAGACAGCCTACTTTTTATTCTATTGGTCACTTGATGATCCCTGGTGGAGATTCTAAAGAACCATCTGGAAAATACCTAGTCGCACTTAATAAGATCACTAAAGACAGGTATTTGCCTACTGGTCCAGAGATGAACCATTCTGCACAGTTGTTTGATATATCAGGGGATAAGATGGAACTGATATTGGATTTCCCTACGATTGGAGAACCGCACTATGCACAGGCTATTCCAGCTGATAGGATCATCTCTAATAATAAGAAATTCTATCCAATCTCTGAGAATGAACATCCACATGCTGTCAAGAAAGATGCAGATGTACGTGTAGAGAGAGAGGGCAATGTAGTAAGGATATATATGACCTCTATCAGAAGTCACTTCTCACCTGACAATATCGAAGGTATCAAGGTTGGTGATAAAGTGTATTTCCACCTGACTAACCTAGAGCAAGATTGGGATGTACCTCATGGACTAAGTATGATGGGAGCCAACAATGCAGAACTTTTAGTGATGCCTGGACAAACTGAGACCTTACTTTGGGAGCCAACTAAGGAAGGCGTATATCCATTTTACTGTACAGATTTTTGTTCTGCACTGCACCAAGAAATGCAAGGATATATCAGAGTATCTGCTAAGAATTCTAACGTAGAATTGAAATGGTCATTAGGGGAGGATTGATGTTAATTTCATAGACTAAGTTTAGGCATGTTTGGTTTGCCAGCACAAACGAGTGCTGGCAGGCCCCTCCTTAACTTTGAAGTTTGTCCTTTTCAATAGCTATAAATACTATTGCCTTCAATAATATTTTCGCTACAAAATTCATACTCATGAAATCATTATCAAAAAAATTAATGCTTGTAGCGGCTCTTTTGCCACTAACACTATTCTTTACGCCCCTTTGGCGCATTACACTAGAGGCACCACAATATCCTAATGGTATCACCATGTATATTTGGATCAACCAAATCACTGGAGATACACCAAGTACTTTACAAAATATCAATATTCTCAATCACTATGTGGGAATGCAATATATCGTTCCAGAATCTATTCCAGAGCTAAGTTTCTTTCCACACATCGTAATGGGTATGTCGCTACTGGGGCTGGTCTTTGTCTTAGTTGGCAACAAGAAATTATTCCTCACCTGGGGGATTATATTCGTGTTGTTAGGAATAGTTGGTCTTTACGATTTCTACTTGTGGGAATATGATTATGGACATACATTAGATGCCAAGGCACCTATCAAAGTACCCGGCATGGCATATCAGCCTCCCGTTTTTGGTTCAAAAATGCTACTTAATTTCAATGCAATTTCCTATCCATATTGGGGTGGGCTATTCCTAGGACTTTCTATATTGTCAAGTTTTCTAGCCTTTTTCACTGCGAAAAAGGAGACCATATATAAAGGGTAGGACGATGAAGATTTTAATATTATCAATGGCAATTTCTACTATTCTAATTGGCTGTAATAATACGCTTCAGCCGATAGAATACGGACACCGGAGTTGCGATTATTGTAAAATGACGGTAGTTGACCGGCAGTATGCTGCACAATTGGTCACTACCAAAGGCAAATCGTTTGTATTCGATGCGGTAGAATGTATGATCAATTACACTAGAGCAGAAGAAAACCAAAGACATGAGTACAGTCAAATTCTTGTAACTGATTATTTGACACCAGCCAAATTTACCGATGCGAAAACTGCATCATTCATCAGGTCCGAGAATCTTCCTAGCCCTATGGGTGCTTTTATCACGGCAGTGAAAAGTAGTAATAATGCGAAGGAGTTAAAAGAAAAACATGGTGGCATGATTTATAGTTGGGAGGAACTCAATAACGGATTCGGGGATTTGCCAACCCTCAACCACCAGCAACACTAAGTCATTGAAAATAAGTAAGCTATATCGCCATATTATTTGGGTACTTCTGCTCGTGGTATCAACTGTCCGTGCTCAAACAATCGAAGTTTGCGCAAGCTGTGAGGTGAAAAGTATCCAAAAGGCTATCAATGAAGCATCTCCTCATAGCACCATACTTGTCAAAGGAGGAGAGTATCATGAGGGAAATATTGTAATCGATAAACCACTAAAACTGATTGGTGAAAACCTACCCATAGTGGATGGCGATAACAACAATGAGATCATCACTATTACCGCTGACAGTGTAATGATTGATGGTTTTCAAATCCAGAATGTGGGTACCAGCTATATCAAAGATCAGGCGGGAATCAATGTTGTCAAAAAGGATTATGTGACCATTCAAAACAACAAGCTCATCAATACATTTTTTGGCATTTACTTGCAAAAATCACAACATACCAAAGTCATCAACAACGAAGTATTTGGAGATGCACAAGAAGAAATGTCCTCTGGAAATGCGATACATTTATGGCATTGCCAAAATGTCGAAATCAGGGATAATCATGTAAAAAACCACCGTGATGGCATCTATTTGGAGTTCGTGGATGACAGCCAAATAGAAAACAACCTAAGTGAGGGACAGCTGAGATATGGACTACATTTTATGTTTTCGAACAATGACAACTATATCAACAATACTTTCCGTGATAATGGTGCTGGTGTAGCCGTGATGTTCTCTAGGGGTATAAAAATGCATCAGAACACTTTTCAAAAAAACTGGGGAGCCTCTTCTTATGGATTGCTATTGAAAGAAATCTACGATGGGGAAATATCAAATAATAAGTTTATTGAGAATACAATTGGCATCTATGGAGAAAGTGCCACCAGGATGATGATCAACAACAATGAATTCATCCGCAATGGATGGGCGATCAAGGTCATGGGAAGTTGTATGGACAATGTGATTACTGCTAATAATTTCCTTGGAAACACTTTTGATATTGCTACGAATAGTTCTCGAAACTATAACAAATATGATGGTAACTACTGGAGTGAATATGCTGGTTACGATCTTGATAGAGATGGGACTGGTGATGTGCCCCATCGGCCCGTGAAGCTATTTTCTTACGTAGTCACAAAAGTTGATGCTTCAATAATCCTGCTTCGAAGCATGTTTATCGACATCATCAATTTTGCAGAGAAAGTCACTCCGATGTTTACGCCCAATACGCTACTAGACAATACACCTAGTATGAAACCCATATTGACACTATGATAAAAGTAAACCAACTAAAAAAATCATTTGGGAAAAACGAAGTCCTTAAAGGGGTAGATCTAGAGATTTCGGAACCAGGGATATTTGCGGTACTGGGCCCAAATGGTTCAGGAAAAACAACCATTATCAAAAGCATACTGGGTATGGTACTGCCTGATAGTGGAGATATTCTTATTCATAACGAAATCATTAAAGGACAATCGGATTATAGAAAACATATAGATTATTTACCACAGATTGCTAGATTCCCAGAAAATCTCAAAGTTGGTGAATTGATCAAAATGGTAAAGGATATCAGAGGACAGCATGGAGACGAACAAGTACTCATAGAGCTATTCGAACTTGAGCCGTTTATTGACAGCAGACTGAGAAACTTATCAGGTGGCACCAGACAGAAGGTCAATTTGGTGTTGTGTTTCATGTTTGACAATCAGATCATCATACTCGATGAACCTACGGTCGGACTAGACCCTGTAGCGCTCATCCGACTCAAAGAGTTGATCACTAAAGAGCGTGACAAAGGAAAAACCATATTGATCACTACTCACATTATGGATGTTGTAGAGGAGTTGGCAGATACCATTGTATTTCTTCTCGAAGGTAAGATATACTTCAAAGGATCGCTGAGAGATATGTATGAGATCACGAATGAGGTGAAGCTCGAACGATCTATTGCAAAAATATTAGAGAAAAATAAAGAAAATAAAACTGCACAAAAAGTTGTCAACTGATGGGGAAAATATTCAAATACAGCCTTTATGACTTGATCAGGAGTAGGTGGAGTTATATCTATTTCATCTTCTTTGTGGTGAGCACTACTTCGCTTTTGTACTTGAGTAGTGACTTGTCACGAGCGATAGTGAGTCTAATGAATATTGTGCTTCTGCTCTGTCCATTGATAGGGACGATGTTTGGAGTGATGTATTATTACAATTCACGTGAATTTACCGAACTGCTACTTGCACAGCCCATAAAGCGCAATTCGATCTTTTTGGGGCAATACTTAGGCTTGTCTGTATCGTTATCTATTAGCTTTGTTTTGGGAATCGGCATTCCATTTTTGTTTTATGGAGCCATAGGCTCTAGCCAACTATTAAGTTTTCTCACATTGATATTTGTAGGGGTAGCACTCACGTTCATTTTTATCGGACTGGCATATATCATCGCTTTGAAAAATGAAAACCGCATCAAAGGATTCGGAATTGCCATTGTGCTTTGGCTCTTTATGGCGGTGATCTATGATGGATTGTTTTTACTGTCGCTCTTTGCCTTTGAAGACTATCCTTTGGATAAGTTTTCACTGGGAGTAATTCTCTTCAATCCAATTGATCTGTGTCGCATTTTGGTGATGCTTCAACTAGATATATCTGCGCTATTAGGATACACAGGTGCAATATTCAATAAGTTCTTTGGAACTTCTCTAGGGATGATCATAGCAACTAGTTGTGCAATGGCTTGGATAGCCATTCCTGCATTTGGCATTGCGAGAATATCTAAGAAGAAGGATTTTTAAAGGCTTACTAAGTTTTAAAAACTTGGTAAGCCTAAGTGGATAATTACGGCTAAGTTCTAATAATGGCAGTATTTTGTTTAAAAAGCTCAAAGAACTGATACCCCTGATCTGCCAAGAGTATAACCACAAGCCACTGTTTGATTGTTTCTTTGCTATTTCTTAAGGCATAGTTGAGAACTAGAATTTGGGTTTTTCATGCTTATCCCAAAGGCCCCAATAAGCGCCTACATCGCCTTCATCGCCCACTTTCCAAGATTCGTCAAATGATGAGAAATAGAACATATCAATATCATCTTTTGCAGACCATAATTGAGAGTTGATGAAGTATTTCATGGCATTTTCTCTTGAAGGAAATGCTCCATCTAAACTACCTCCTTCACTAGGCCATCCCGTTTCAGTGATGATCACTCTTTTTCCTTGTGCTGCATCAGCTGCTTGCCCAAACATCCGTTGCATGTGATTCAATGATTGATCAATATCACAACCTTCCCAGTAGGGGTAACAATTACTTAAGATAACATCACTAATCTCCACTAATTCTGGGTGTACTGAAAATTCATAATAAGCATCTACGTAACCAACAGAAACACCAGGTAAAGCTTCTTTGACTCTTTTTATGTATGCCAATAATTGTTCTAATGTTAAATCATTTCTATATAAAACTTCATTGCCAACAGCAGCAATATCCACACAACCTTCTTTACCTAATTGAATTAAAGCCTCTATTTCTTCTTCATTTTTTCCCAAATCGTTACTTAACCAAGCTCCAACCATGTTTTTTAAACCATGTTTATGTGCTATTCTTGGAATGTGTTCGTTTCCTTCTATACAAGAAAAAGAACGAATCCATTCTGTATGCGGTTTTAGAATTTTAATTCTTCTTTCTACTTGTTCTTCAGTTATAGTATCTCCTGGTTCTTGACCATCTTCATACATACTGAAACATATTCCATGCATTCCGTTATCCAAAGTTTTTCTCCATAATTTTGTTAGTTCTTCTTTCGATATACCACTGAAATCGGTTCCAGCATAATCTGAATAACTTACTCCATCAAGTGAAAATTGACGTTCTTTTCTATATGACATAATTTTAAATTTTTATCGTCTCTGATGACTTGTATTTTAATTTTTCGTCTTTATCCCAAATTCCCCAACTTTGACCAACATCACCTTCATGATGTATTTTCCAAGGCTCATCAAATGATGAGAAGTAGAATAAGTCAACATTGTGTTTTTGTCTCCAGTTATTAACACTTATAAAGTACTGCATAGCATTGTTTGAGGAAGGTTTAGCACCTCCAGTAGTATCACCTTTGTTTGGCCAGCCTGTTTCTGTAATAAGTACCGGCTTTCCATTAGCTGCTTGCTGAGTTACTGCATACATTTTTTGCAAATAATTCGAAGCTTCATTAACATCACACCCCTCCCAGAATGGGTAACAGTTCGCTAAGATCACATCACATGCATCTACCAGATCAGCATGTTCCGCAAATTGATAATAGGTATCAACGCAACCTACTTGAATATCAGGTAACGCCTCTTTGACTCTTTTTATATATCCGATTAGTGCTGCTTTCGAAAGTTCACTACGAAGTAAAACTTCGTTGCCAACAGAAGCAATGTCTACGTGACCGGATTTCGCAAGGTCAATCAAAGCATTAATCTCTTTTTCATTCTGTTCCTTATCACTTCCGATCCAAGCGCCCACCATGGTTTTCAGTCCTTCTTCATGAGCAACTTTAGGAATGAACTCATTGCCGTTGGTACATGAGAAGGAACGTACCCATTTGGTGTGGGGTTTAATAATATTCATACGTTGACGAATCTGTGACTCAGACAGTATGTCACCAATATCTTGACCTTCTAGGTAAGGACTAAAGCAGAAACCATTAGTTCCACTATTTAATGAAGCGGAGAACATTGACCCTATTTCAGCAGCATTCTTAGTTGATAAATCTGCATTAACAGCAAAGTCAATATCAAAGTCTCTTTCGAATAATGACTTTATCTTATCTGTTAGATAGTAAGATGAACTTGATTTCACGGATTCCGCTGCACGTTTTTCTAATTCGGCACGGATTTCATTCGATCTTTTTTCGTCTATAGCGTAATCATGCATGATATACATCGCCATGAGTGTTCCCAATATTGGAAGGCCAGAAAAGGCGAGTCTTAGACCATCAATTGCTCCTTCTGGTTGTACGGATGCATTGCCATCGAAGCCAACAACCCACAATATAATACCACTCAAACCTCCAGCTATTGCGAAACCGAATTTCACCATGTACCAATAAATAGCACCAAATACGCCTTCTCTACGTACTCCGTGATTCAGTTCATCCAAATCAATTACATCTGCAGTCATTGACATCATGATGACGAAAAGACTACCAATACCAAAGGAATGAAAAGGTAAAGCAAAAATAAACATCCAAGGTTTACCTGGTACAAATAGAAACCACAAGGAGACATAGCCAAAGAGCGAGATGCCTTGCGATATCATGAACGCGTTCTTCTTACCTATTTTTTTAGACATGCGCGCAACAATGGGAATGACTAAGAAAGTTGTCACAATTGCTCCAGCACTACCAAATAAAGGAGTCCAATAGCCAGCTGCTGCGGCATCCCCTTTGAATAGATGCCAAACCACAATAAAAAAAGTAAAACCAGCTATGGTCATGAAAGAATTATATATGAAAAAGGTGGAAAAACATAGTTTCCGAAAAGGTTGAGAAGCGAAAGCCTCCTTAAAGCCTTTCCATATTTCAGAGATACTACGACCAATACCACTTAAAGAAAGAGGAGAGTAGTCTTCGTTCAATGTGGATTTACTAGGAATAAAGAGTGCTGGAATCATGGCACAGATTGCGAAGATAACGCCTACCCATACGGCCAGTTGTCTTGTGGCTACTTCTGCTGTAGGAAACCACTCCGGATCATACATGATCACCCAAAACCAAGGTGCTATGACCCATGCCCATTGCCCTATCCATTGAGCTATAGCCATAATCTGGGTGCGCTCATGAAAGTCCGTGGTCATTTCATAGCCCATGGCCACGTAGGGTACACTAAAAATGGTGATCCCAATATAAAAAGCAAAAGACCAGAGAAGGAAATAAGTGAAGTTGTAGTTAACACTATTATCACCAGATAATTGCCACATAATACAGAAGGCAACTCCCATTATAACCGCACCTGCCAGCACATACTGTCTACGTCTTCCCCATCTGGATTTCGTATTATCAGAGATGAATCCCATAATGGGATCTGTAAAGGCATCTGAAATACGAGGAAGAAAATAAACGGCTCCATACATCCATCCAGGAAATCCTAAGTTTTGAACCAGCACCACCATAAAGATACCCAGTGCTGCAGGGAACATCTGATTGGCTAGCATGCCAATACCAAATGCTACTTTTTGACCAAATGGAACTTTATTGATGGCTGTAGACATAGTTCTAGTTTTTAGTTGATATTATGACTGTTTGTATCGCTTGCGCACTAATGGTAATGTTGGACTCTTGACCGTCCAGAGCTAGTTTGAAGCTTTTAGGTTTATTATTCTGATTGAGAATGATCACCGCTATAGTGCCATCGGTATTTTGAGCGGCAGTGGCCATCAATGATTTATCTGAAAGTTCTAGTCCGATTCTTTTGGCGCCAGGTCTTATGAATTTGCTGAAATGTGCCATGGTGTAATAGAGAGGAGTGAAATACACTTCATCTGAACCTGGATCTACAATGACCGGAGCCACGCACCAATTCTTAAACCAGTTTGGTCCACCTTGTTTATCTAGCACCATGTTCCAATCGACCCAACCGTCAACCCAGTTATTAAGGCATCCGATGATGTCTCGTGCATATCTGTACACGGGTACATATTTTGGGTGAAATGGTTTATCAGCTTCTGGTGCCCAATCCCATCCCCAGTCTGTAGCTTCCTTAGACCAGTACCAAGCATCATCCTGCCACTTAGGAACCTCTGAATCGACACATGCTTCAGATTGTATCAAGTACTTGTTTGGTGCCTTTTGATGTGCGTATTGCAGTGCATCTGGAAACACTTCATAGGTACTCGCATACCAATGTATCGCTGTTCCATCATAATATTGTGAAGTACTGTCATTCTTATACATTTCATCTACCCAATGGTTAAGGTGTTCACGGTTTTGATCGTAACCCAATATTTTCACATCACCTTTGCCGTCAGCTTCTAGCTTTGGGCCTAGATGATTTTGGACAAATCGTGTCATTTCCTCCGCTGAGAAGTGCATGCTTTCCCAGTTGTTACCATTTCCTAAGGGTTCATTTTCGACTGTAAATCCCCAAATGTCAATTCCTTCAGTTTTGTAGGCGTCAAGATATTTTGAATAAAAAAGTGCCCAGGTATCGTAGTACTCAGGTAGCAGCTTGCCCCCAACCCAATTTTTATTGTCTTTCATCCATGGTGGAGCTGTCCAGGGAGAGGTGATTATTTTAAACCCATCCTTTGACTTTGCCATGGCTCCTTTGATCATAGGTATAAGATCATCTCGATCTTCATCAATAGAGAAGTGAGTCAGTGATGTATCACCGTCAACTGGTGCATAAGAATAATTGCTCAAGGAAAAATCACAGGAATTCATGTGGGTTCTAGTCAGGCTATATTTAGCACCACTTTCTCCAAAGTAAGCTTCTAAAACCTTATCGCGATTTTCAGCACCTAGTTTGTTAAGTAAGTAAGCAGAGGCTTCTGTGAATGAACCCCCAAAGCCAGTGATTGTCTGAAACTCCTCATCTGGAATTAACTTGATTGTTGTAGAGTTCTCTTCTTGTGTAAATTCAGTCAATTTAGTCAGTTTGTTACCACTTGCTGAGGTTTCAAAGACTTCCATCTCTAATTTTTTCACATTAGAATCACATGCACTTGACATAAGAGCTATTAATAGTATGAATGAATAATTCTTGTAGATTCTCATCTTCCCATTTTATTATTCTACAAAGTGACCTTCTTTAGCTGGTGGAACCATTACTTTGGATAATAGAACTTCACTGTCTCCATTGTAGGTTTTGGTGATAGGATTTCCATCTCTGGTTAGGCCTTTAAAATTTCCCTGATCTACTAGTTCCCACAGTGGATACTTGGCCTGTCCCTTCAAATCAAAAAGACCAAAGTGATTTTCAGACCCACTCTTATTTCCTGCGTCTTTCCATTGTTCATCAAATGCCTCAAAGTAAAAGCAGGAGATTCCTGACATCTTTGCCCAAGAGCGCATGTGTTTATAATACAGTCCTTGCTTGTACTCATCTGTGGCTTTTGAGCCATTCGGTCCATAGTGCCCATTAGAAACAGTTGCCCAACCCGTCTCACCAATATGAATAGGTTTGTTCAATCCAAGACTTCTGACATAACTGGATACTGTATCATACTGATCTATCGCAAATTCTTTCGCTCGGAGCATTGCAGCATCAATTTTTTCAATGTCTGAAAACTGTTCTTCCTCTTCAGGAACCTTCCAAAATTCAGGGTTGTAATGTGAGTTATGGTAAGGATAGGTATGCATGGAGATGTAATCCACTGCGTGGATTAATTTCTCAAGATCTTCTGTGTGGTAACTTGAATCTGCACCCCCCCATGAAGCGAAATCATCTGAACTGGTAATCCAAAGATCAGCGGGCAATTTATCAGATTGTTTCAATGATTGTAGGTGGTTTACCCACTTGAGAATCACGGAAGGTTGAACATAATAACTCTCGGCCCATCGGACCATCGCTTCATTGCCAACAGCGATAATTTTTACGATATCAGGATATTGATTGGCTAGGGCTACAGCTCTTTTAATTTCCCCTTCATTTTGTTCACTTTCTATAGTATGATCTGGAGCTTGGTCTGTCCAGGCATTCTTACAATCTATCCAAGCACCGAGCATCAAGTACATTTCAAAAGAGGCATCTTCTTTTTTCAATTCACTTATTGCTTTCAATATATTGGACGCATGGTCTAGCTGAACATTATACGTTCTCAATATTCCTATTCCCATTGCAGACAATATTTTCATATCCTCCTTAAGCTCACTAATTGTAGGTTGAACATCTCTTGAGTTGGCCCTATAGCCTCCATAAGAAATTGCCTGATAATCAGGATTGCCTAAAATGTCTTTTGCTGTCATTTGCTCTTTACTTATTCTGTTTTGATCTGTTTCACTTTTCTTGGTGTTGCAAGATATACCTAATCCTAATGTTAGTCCTACAATCAATATTTTCGAAGATAATTTCATATTAGTAATGCTTACTCCATTTATTTAGTTTTTTTTTCGTTGTTATTGTTCATACGTCAAACCGTATCCATATGGAAAAAGCGGTTCAATAGAATTATCCCAAAAATTAGGGCCATATTTCCCTTTATAATCATCTTCAGATTTTGGCCAGGAGTGTGGAAGCTTCCCTATAAAGTCATAGTCACCAAATAACACTTCAGCAATGCCGTCTCCTTCAGAACCTGGCAGCCATGCCGCTATAAATGCGTCAGATTGCTCGATTTGTTTAGTCGTCACCAATGGTCGACCTGAAATAAGTACAACCACTACTTTAATTCCTCTATCGACATAGGAATTGATATAATTTTGGTGAGTCTCTGTGAGTGTAAGTTCATACGCATCTACTTCACCTCCTATGTCTCCGAAAAATTCTGCGTAGGGAGTTTCTCCCACACAAATGATAGCGATATCGGCATCGTAATTGCCACTGGCATCTTTGTCATATATGACCTCGCCTTTGAATTGTTTCTGAATTCCTTGTAATATGGTTGTTGCACCTTCGTAGCTTTCCGTTGTTCCTTGCCAGTTTACCGTCCAACCGCCTGATTGTAGTCCAGAGTTGTCCGCAAACTCCCCAACAACCACTATTTTTGAGGACTTATTGAGTGGAAGGATGTTGTCATCATTTTTAAGCAGAACCAATGATTCCCGAACTGCCTGACGTGCAATATCTCTGTGCTCTTGTATCCCAATTTTCTCAATCAATGTTGAATCTGGGAATGGATTATCGAATAGTCCCAATCTGAATTTTTGCCGCAATATCCTACGTACGGCATCATCAATTCTCTGTTGAGAGATTGTGCCATCAGTTATGGCTTTTTTTAGGCCATCGTGATACTCTTCCAGATCTCCGTCTACGGCCATCACCATGTCAATCCCAGCACTAATGATATCGGTTTCTCCGAAACGTGAGTAACCTTTCCAGTCAGAAACGACAATACCATCAAACTTCATAGTGCCTTTTAAGGTGTCCATTATCAGCTGCTTATGAGCATGCATGGATTTGCCTTCGATGGTATTAAATGATGCCATAACCGAGCCCACACCTTGATCAACAGCCGCTTTATAGGGTGGGAGCAAGTGCGTTAAAATAGCCTCCTTGCTTAAGGAGGTGTTTCCACCTTCTTCTCCAAAATCTGTAGCACCATCTCCAATAAAGTGCTTTGCTGTTGCCATTACAGTTCTCTTATCCAAAAGATCACCTTGATGCCCTCTGATTGATGCGCTTGTCAGTTCAGTGGTTAGCTCTGTACTTTCAGAGAATGCTTCATAGACTCTTCCCCATTTTTCATTGTAGGGGATAGCTACACAGGGCGAAAATACCCAGTTGAAACCAGTTGCCTGAGTCTCCAATGCGGTGATTGAAGCTGCCTTTTCAACCAGTTCAGCATTTCTCGTGGCACCGAAGCCAATATTGTGAGGAAATATAGTAGCCCCTTCATAGGTGTTTTGACCATGAACGGCATCTACCCCAAATAGAAGGGGGATACCTAAACGGGTAGACAGTGCCTTCTTTTGCAGTGAGATAAATTTGGCTTGCCATTCAGCAGCAGTTTCACCAGGAAGTGCCCCCTGCGTATGAATAACAGAACCAATAAATTTTGTAGCGATGTCCTCATCAGAGATGTCCTCAAAGTGCCTCACTTGAGTCATTTGACCTACTTTTTCTTCGAGGGTCATTATAGCAAGTATTGAATCTACTTTTTGTTCTATAATGGTATCAGTACTTATTTTTTCGTTCATCGGTTGTTTACATGAATAAAGGACACTGAGACTAATCAGCAAATTGATGCTATGTCTGAAATACCCTTGCATTACCTCAACGTGGCTTCTTTAACCTTTACAATAATTTGAATAATGTCACCAGTTCTTCTAAAAACCATTTGACTCATTGGTCCATCCAATACCGATCCGTTAATTTTTAGCTTGCGATTATTGTTTAATACCACTTCGAGCTCCTCTACTTCACTAGTTGTATATGTTACTGGTACTTGACAATAGGTGAAACAGAGTGATCCTGCTTCGACCTTCTGTTGTTTCGACTTTGAACTAACATCGACATATTCGAAAACCTTACTATCTGTTAGGAATTCATCTTTTCGTAACATGCATGGGTTAAAACCGAGCTTACCATTATTGACCACCACGCCTAGCTCACCAAACCTACAGAGGATATCTTCCTTGACTTGACCAGTCATTCCTGGCTGCTGTGCTCCTTTACCTGCGGGAGTATGTGAATAAGGGTCGGTAGGAAAGGCTCCGTAAAGGGTAGGGGACTTGTGGACTCCAATACCTTGATTGATTTCATAATAGTGCTCTAATAATCTCCCAATTACTTCTTCACTTTCTTGGCCATTAATCGCCTTATAGCAGCACTCTTGGACGGCTAACTGTAGTTTAGAAACCATGTGCCAATAGATCGAGCCTAATCCTTCGAAGCCAAAAAATGTACCTGATCTCCCGGTAAATGATTTGTGATTAAACACCTCTTCGAAGGTCTTAAGAACGTGTTCTCTATCCGAATTGATCAGCTGTGCATATTTACCAACATCTAGTTGGTCTAATGCCTCTTTTAGGTCATTTGAATTTTTGAAATTCCCATTAAAATGATACACCTCATTGGCATCTTTTCTGATGATATCGGTATTATCATTTTCCTCAAGTGCCGATAGTAAGGCTGATTTTAAGACGGCTGTTTTTGGAATATTATTTTTATCAGTAAACCCGGGTAAATCTTTATTTGGGTATAGCAAGTAACTGTATTGGTCTTCCCTGAAAAGACTACTTCCTTTTAGCGCATCTAGTACTTTTAAAGATTCTGCCGAAGACAAATAATCAGCACTTAAAACAGCCACTTGGCCTTCCAGCATTTCGCTCAACTCAGAAATCGAAACTTCGTGATCGTTTTCTAAGGTCATCAAGTTGTAAGCGTGATACATGTTATCCTGCCGTTTATTGGCATTTATAGTATGTTCCAAATATTGAAGAGAAAGGTCAGTGAAATTGCGAAGATCTTTTACCAATATGGATGCTTTCTTACCGCTGAAAGATTTATCGTATATCTGTAGTCGGTAAACACTGCCAGCTGACCCCAACCGATCCATCATCAGTTTGCGATCCGTGTCATTTACTTTACCAGATAGCAGTGGTTGATATTCATTCAATGTCTCTAATACGCTATTGAAAAATGTGATTAATTCTTCTGAGATATTGACTTCTTCAATTTTTGAATTGACCAGCAGTTCATTGAAGAACTTCAAAAACCTTCTTAGATAGCAAAGAGTTACAACAGATACGCCATTGCCCACCAAAGCATTATTCGCATCATTCCATTCAGGTCGCTGAGTATTCATCCAAATACCACCTTCGGGTATGAAATTGGACATTTTTGCCAATACAGTAGCCAAGATTTTCTCTATGAAGTTCACCTGACGAATAGCGCCATCGCTATGTTGCATTAGCGCGCTATCTGCTCCTATGGAAGACCATTGCTTCTTTATTTTATTGTCTAACTCTTGGTCAAAATCTATGGTATCCTTAGGATGTTTTAATATGTCTTTATAGGATTTTATTTTGTAAGGCACATTGGCATATACAAAGAGGTCTTTATCAAAATAGCTTTGTAATTGGCCTGGATAATGATCCTCGATAAACTCCAAAAATTTCAATAGATAGATTATTTGATGATCTCCCCAGTAGCCTATGTAAGACCAAGGATCATCTGCTTCGATTCTTTCCCAGTCTATTCCATTTTTTGTAATGCGATAGGGATTATATCCATCAAAGGTAGAGGCGTTTAAAAACTTATAGATCATGCCCTCTATGAACGCTGGGTATGAATGTGCGAGCGCTTCCCAGTTTTGAAAGATATCTCTCCAGTTGCCTTCGTAATCGAGAATCTTAGTGCCATGCTCATCATGGGTGTTTATAGAGAATTGGTTCCATGGCCTGCTTGGATCACCATGCCTGCGGCTGAATTTTAGAGGTAAATATTCCAGACAAAGCCGTCTAAAATTATTGTCATCAGATTTAAGTGCAAGCTCTTTTAGCTCAAAAATTGAGAACATGTTAGGGAGCTGCTCCTGAATGGCTTGTTCACAGGAGGCATAAACCTCCTTATTTGCTTTCTTAAGATAGGTGAGCAGATCGGTTTTCTCTATTTGATAGTTATGATCAAATATGCCACCCCGCATGATGTTGAAAAGTGAATTTGAGAAATGCCTGGTGTCTCTAAATTGATCTTGGGTTAGTTGCAATCCATCAGCAGCGGCATTGAGCTCTATGAGGTGTGCTGTTCCGGACGCTATATCCTTATTTATCTTTTCAGCAAGATGTGCATCACTCTTTATTGCCTCTGAAAGCACTACTATGGCGTTCATGTTTTGATTCACATTCGCAATAATCATCCATTCCTTGTCCTTTTTAGGAAGTAGAGATATCTGAGAAGAGATAAAATAAGCACCTCTTTCAGCTTTGATATCTTGCTCTTCGATAACAGGGAGTCCTTTTCTGAAATTTTTCAGCTGTAAAGAGGAGAGCAGGTGTTTAGTATTTTCCAAACCAATTGACCAAGCCAAAGTGGCTTTTAGCGCTTCACTAGGTTCAGCTTTATCTACAATGATCGCGCTCAAGGCAAAAATTCCAATACCACTTTCTTTCCCGAGTTCATTGCGTTTGTATGCATCAACTAAATTGCTTCTCCCAGCTTGTAAAGCACTTCCAACCCCATAAGGCATGATGTTTTGGATACCATCTAGCAATGTGACCTGAACGGCATCGTCATTGTCATTGAAAAGTCTGCTCTTTCTAACAAATCCGTATAGGTTGCTTGAATTCCATTGGTATTGGAATGTCAAGCCCAGGTCATTATTTACTTCTTCAAAAAGTATTTTATTCCCGTGGACATTTTTGTACAGGTTTCTATCAACACTTTGTGAATCGACATTCCTAATTGAGAACGGTTCCCAAACATGTTGTTTACCGTCTTTTTGGACTAGAAAAATGGACTTGCTCCCGGTATCTTCCACTGACTCAATAATCTTGTCATCGGTGTAGTAAGGAAATAGTGCATTTTCTGCATCTACTCTACCAGCACTCAGGCCACCATTACTACCAAT
>Ga0209634_1001025_pt1 | contig 21000 bp, 24 predicted proteins | sample LinPmetageLP40_FD_184043 | JGI IMG/M metagenome (GOLD analysis project Ga0209634, IMG submission 184043) | Marine viral communities from the Pacific Ocean - LP-40 (SPAdes) (version 2) | ecosystem: Environmental > Aquatic > Marine > Oceanic | place: Pacific Ocean | collected 2010-08-26 | reverse complement strand
TTTTTAACTTACGTCCATTAAATCATCATGATCTAATTCAATTCCTATATTATCAAATACTGGAATTAAATCCTCATAATAGTTGTAATCATAGCTTCTTCCTCCAAAATTATCATTAACTTGAATTCCTAGCTTTTTTGCTACATGACGAATATCATCACTATCAAATCGTCTTTCTCCTCTATAATCACCTTCATCTTTTATAGTTATTTCATCTCCACTCTCATCATAAACTCGTATCTTATATAAACGACCATAATCAGTATAGGCAAAATCTATTTTTTTAATTACAGGAATTATCCCATCAATTTGAGCTTCAATTTCTTTCCTAATTGACTCATTTAATTGATTCAGCTTCCAAGCGTGATGATCAAAATTGTTCTCCATTACATTTAATTTATTATAAATATGTAAAATTATTTTTTAAGTGACTCTAAATGTTCAACTACTTGCTTTGTATATTCATCCACTTTATCTTCATTTAACTTTCCATGCCAGGTTTCAACATCTCCTTGTTCAGTAACATGACCAGTATTTGATTCAGATAATTTGTCTTTTACAAAATCTTTAAAATCTTTTATTCTACTATCTATTATTTTATTATTAATACCATCAAAATACTCTTCATACTTACCTTCTTTTTTTAATTTGTCTTCAAATTTAGCATAACATTTTAAACAAAATTGGTATGTTAAATAGTAAGGTTTATCAACTCTAGAATGCATTGTTTTTTTACATTTAGGGCAAAATAAAGGCATTACGTGTGCTTTTTTAGCTTTATCTAATTTAGTAATATTTTGTTTAATACCATCTTTAATAGTCCAAGTACGTCCGTCTTTAGATTCCCAAATATCACCCTCACTATGAAATTCAGTTGGTGCTGAGTAACCTACAGAATCTCTTGTTTTATCACCATATTTACCTTTGACAAGATTTCTAATTCTTTCAACATCTTTCTTGGCAAATTCTTTTTTTAATATTGGGTCTTGACTCATAAACCTAATTGTTTTAACTGGCTAATAGTATTATCGGCACTGGTGTGTAATATACCAATTCCTCCTGCAGCCTCCCACTGATCTATATTAACTTGTCTATCGTCTATTAATATTGATTCTGGGTTGGCTAATTCTTGTTTTTGTTTAGCATAACGTAATATTAATTTAGTACCAGGTAATTTATATTTTACCCATACTGCTTTACCTATTCTAGATGATTCTTCTCTTGAAGGTGCAGATAATAAATCTGGATTGTATGGTTTAATATAATCCCATAATTTTTTTCCGTCTGGCATCCATTTTAATCCTGCCCAAAACCCAACTCCTGCTTTAGAAATAGGATCCCAAAATTCCTCTCCTTTTTGAAATTCACCTTTTAAATCTACACCTGTAAGTTTTTCATACCCGCTTTCAAAATCAGCTAGTACTCCATCCATATCACAGTAAATTTTATAATCAACTTTTTCTTCTTGTTCATTTATATTTTCATTATCATGTCCACATTTATGGCACATATATAAATCATCACCACCATCTTTGATATCCCAAGCCCAATTACAATTATCACATATAATTCTCTTACCAACAACGGCTTCACTTACTCCACCAACATGCCTAGCATTAAATTTACTTTTTAAATGGTTATTTAATTCATCGTCCATATTAAAATTAGGATCTAAAACTTTATCATCGGGTTCATCCATGAATTTATTAGCAGCTACTTTTAAAAAATCATTTTCTACAGTATCATCTACAATTTTAGAAGCATCATCATCTACATCTAATTTATCTAACCAAGTATTCGTTTTAACATTGTCTGGTTTATTAAATGCTGCTTTAAACACAGCAATTGTATCTATAGCTGTACCTACTCCAGGAATTAAATTTAAAGCTGCAGCAAATGCTTTACCTCCTACATCTTTGAATTTTTTTAGGTTTTGATCTTTTTTTATATTTTTTAAAGCTAATTTTAAATCACCATATGTTTTTAATTCCACTGATTTTTCTGGTGCTTTATCTAAGTTAAATTCTTCAGCTATTTCAAATACAGCTTCAGCTAAACCAAATGGGTCTGAATTAGTCCAACTTCTAAACATAATATTACCTGTTTCATAAGCTTCTCTTTCAAGTTTTTCTAATTCTTTATCAGCGTTAACATCATCTGTAGTAATATCATGTAATCTGTCTTCATGGTTTTGATGAACGTGTATTAATTCATGCGCATATGAACGTAATATATCCTTTGGATGCCTACCTAACGTATATAATACAACTTCATTATTATTTGGATCATAATACGCAGTTTTACCAAAAAAGTTATCTGAGTTTTCAGAATCTGTGTGTATAAATTTAACTTTAGGATATGGTTTTAATCTTAAACCATCTTTTTCCATACTAACTGTTAAGGATTTAACTAAAGGTTTAAAATCAAACTTAACAGGATCTAATACTTCTTTTAATATTTTTCTCTCCATAACTGTATCATTTATATAACTAAAAATTTCTTCTACTTCTTCATCTTTTAATTGTTTTGGAAGTAAAGGTTTTAGTTTTTCTGCTGATATTTTTGCTGCATTCCTAGCTGCTGTACCTGATGCTCCACCTTGTGTTACAACAGTTTCAACTCTTAAATTAGGGTATTTATCTACTGATGTTGTTCTTTTTGCTATATCACTAAAATCCTCTTCATTACCTTCTCTAGCTCCAATTACAAATATAACATCTTCGTCTGGGTGTTCTTTAGCATAATTATAAACTGCTTGAATAGGTGGTTTTGAACTTTTTTCTATTTCAACATTAATTGGTAGATATTGTTTGTAAATATCCCATATAATAATTGATTCTTCAGGTGTTACTCCATCTCTTTCTTTACCACCAATTAAAATAATAAATTTATCTATATTAGGGTTCTTTTTTAAAGCAGTTTCGACTACTTCAAAATGACCAGCAGTTGGGGGTTTAAAGCCTCCCCCATATACTGCTACTGTCCTTTTTTCTTCTTCAAGTAAGCCTTTTGTTATTTCTTTTACTAAACTATTCACCTTTTAAAAATCGTTTTATCTTGGATTGTGCTTCTTCTGCTGCTACTGAGTTATCTATAATATCTCTTACTCCGTCATCACTTAGTAAAGCGTTTATTTCTTTAGTTGTTTTTTCTTTTTGTTTATCAGAATATGCTTGTCTTGCTGCTGTTTTTGGTTTTGTATTTTTAGCAGCATAAGGTTTTAAATACTTATCTGTTATATCATCTAAATTAGTTAATTTTTCATCTTTTAAAGTATTAGCAACTGATACAAAATTATCACCAAATAATTCTTTATATGGTTGGTAATTTTGAGTTACACTATTCCAAGTTTTTAATACAATAGCAGGAGCTAAACTTCTATCTTTACCTGAAGATCTTTCAAATCTATCCTGGTTTTGCATTAGTGAACGTTGTAAGTCGGTATAAACATAAAGCATAAATACTTCATATCCTGCTTTAATTAACTCATCTTTTAATTCAACTGTTTTTTTATATGAACCTGCTGTGCCATCTAAAACAAATGATTTTTTAGCTTCTATTGTTTTTTCAACTGATTTTTTAAAAGATTTATTTGCATCTGCCATAGCTAATGCCTGTTTACTCCTTTCTTCAGGTGTTGCATTTTTTAAATCTAATGATACATTAGCTTGTTTAAGATTATCAATATAAGTATCGTCAATATTTAATACTTGTAAATTACTTATATTTAATCCCTTTAAAATAAATCCTTTCCCTGCACCAGGAGCTCCAGCTAAGATTATAGCTTTTGGAGAATCAGCTCCAGCAATTGCCCCAGCATTTACACCTGCGGCATTTGTGACTTCGTTTAGTATGTGTTCTAGTTTTATCATATGTTATAAATATTGAAGGCTATATCATGTTCATTTTCTTTAAGAATTCTAATTCCTCTTTTGTAACTTCCATTACATTCTTATGCATTATTTCTTGGGCACGATTGTATTCTTGTTCTTCAAAGTATATTTCTGCTGGGCTCATAACCATTCAATTTTAGTTTTTAATGTATTTAAATTTGTCCTTGCTCTGGTAATTTTGAGGATATTTTCATCTTCATCATACTTTAGAGGTTCATCTATATCCTCAATAATTTCCATTATTAGAATGTATAATTCTTCTTTTAAAGCCGGGTCCATATTAACTAAGTAATTTTATTAACTCATTAATATCTTCTCTCGATTGCCATCCTTTAGGATCTCCTAAGAATTCCCCATCAACATCAATAGCCATCACTTCAAATGAAGAAACATCTTTTACATTATCAACTGCTTCTCTAACACCAGTTTTACCCGCACTGTACATTCCTGTACCTGCTACAACGGACAACTCAATACCATTATCTAGCATTATTAACCCTTGAATGTTTCCCTTACCTAATTTGTGTTGTTTAAAAGTAATATCTTTAAATGTTTTCATAACCTTTATTGTTTTTTATCATTATTTACAATGTAAATATACGAAAGGTTAATGCGGTAGCCTAATTTTTACGCGGAAGTCTTTAATTCTTCTACTAAAGTATTATATAAACTGTAGCTACTTACTTTAATATTGATGTTAGGATTTATCTTTAAAACAGATTCTTTTATACAATCTACATCATTACTATCCATGTTTTCTTCAATTAAAATATTACTTTTAAAAAAAGGTACAAGATCACTATAGTGGTCTGATAATATACGTTCGCAATTAGAACTTTGGATTAGATGAATAACATCTCCATTTTTTATATCATGAATGATGTTATTATATCTTTTTAAGTATTTATTTTTAATAGTTGATAATTTATCTTCTCGCTCATGGATAAACATCATTTTATAGGTTTTATCCCATATTTGTTTACCTTCAAATAAACCACTATTTACTATTTCAACATCATCAAATATGCCATCTAACCCATTATTTAAAATATAAGATACAGTTTTATAAGAATTACCACTCCAATCAAAGGGATAATTTTTTACCCTTACTTTTGCTTCATTTGCGGCATAAGCGGCGGTGCATACTTTACCTATTGGAAAATATACTACTCTCACACTGACCTTTTTACTGTTGTTTTAAAGCTTTGTGTAGCGGGTTTGTGTTTGGGATTTTCGATATCAAATATACTTTTTACTGATTTGTAAATATCTATATTTTCTTCTTGTGTTCTTGGCGATTCATATACTTCCCAATTTTTACCTTTTAATCTAGTACCTGATCTATCAGCACCTCTAGATTTTGATTTTAACCATAATACACCTACACGTGCTGCTTCTTTACCAAAACATTCCTTGTAACATTGGGCATAAGCTGCACCCTGTAAGTCATAAGTTGTTTGTAGATGATTACTAGTTTTAAAATCAATAACCCATAATTCACCATCAATTTCACAAATTAAATCACAAGTACCAGCTACTTTAAGTTCTTCACTAAATAAGTGTACCTCTGTTTCAATTAATGTTGGTTTATGTGTTTCCCAAAAGTCAACAAAACGTAAAAACATTTGCCATACATTAGGGTCCATTTTTGGATAACCACTATCATTAAGATAAGTTAATTCCGTTCCTGTAAAATACTCTTCAATCATTTCATGCACCTTAGTACCTTCTTCTGATGCTTTCTTAACAATCCAATCTGCACTATGGCCTACTTTTTTAAGCCAATCCTGAAAGTATTTACCTTTTGGGTAACAATTTAAAACATAAGTAATAGATGGATAATACTCACCATTACGTCTGTAATACCTTGAATCAGGTAGTGTAATTTGTTTGTGATCGTCTGAGATCTCTAGAATTCTGTTATAAGATTTCTTTATCATATAGATAGTTTTTGTTCCATTAAATTATAATAGGTTAAAGGAACGGTTTGTTGAATCAATTTTGTGAAATTTTCGAAACCCATTTCACTCGGATCCTTATCTTGCAAATCTACAAGATAGACTTCTTTACCTTCTGCCATTAACTTTTCACAGAAATTTAAAGCTTGTTTAATTGCATCCCTATCTAATGCAATATAAATTTTATTTACTACAGATGTAACTATTTTTTTCATTAAATTACTCTGAATGTTTTTTCCTAATAGGGGGATTGCATTTCTTTTTATAGCCATAGCATCGAATAATCCTTCACATAATATAATTGGTAAGTTCCAATTAATAAAATGTTCATTAGGTATAATGTCTCTTGATGCTTGTGGATTTCTATATTTTACAAATGCTTCTTTTTCAAAAGAACGGGCAGTAAAATAATTTAATCTACCATCTGCGTCATAGGTTGGTATTATTATCATATTATTATATAATCCACCTTCACAATACCCAATATTGTATTTATTAATATCCGTAATACTAACGCCTCGCTTTTTTAAATATGCAGCAGCATGGCGTTTAATTATACTATTGTTATTTGACTGGTCTAAACGCACATACTCCGCAGGTAACTTTAATATACTAACCGATTTTTCAGCTGAGACATAAGTAACGTCTTTAACGTAAGTTTTAGCTTCTGCAATTTTATCTTGTGACGCTCCTGCTTTCCTTAGTAACTGTAAAATTGATTTACCTTTTTTATTACATACCCAACAATGCCAAGGATTATTACCCTCTTTATTTTCAGTAAAATTAACTTCGAGTTTAGGTTTATGATGGTTACAATGGGGACAAGTATAAGCAACATTGCCTCGAGCAGTTTGCTTACCTGTACCTAGTACGGAATTTACTAATGTAACTAATAACTGATTAACCATAATGTATAATATACGCTAATGTTTTATGATTTCCAAAGGGTCTTCATATTCGATATCTTCTAAGTCTTTAGTAAAAAACTTACCTAAAATATTGTCATTAAAGAATTCATCCGGTTTTTCTAATACTTGGTACAACATTTGATATTTTAATTCAAAATATGTAAGTTGTTTTTTTGTTTTTACACATTTTAAAATTGTTCTTTCGAACTCATCTTTTTTACCTTCTACTAATAATTTTTTAATATCTTTTTGGGAACCATAGTAGTTTTTCCAATCTGATTCTTTAACTGATAATTTATATGAAGGTTTTCTTCCAACTACTGCTCCTAGAGCTGCAATTTCTTTTTTACCAAGTTTAACTTTTTTAGTGAATTGTAAAATCTTTTTTCCGATATATGATTTTCCAGTAGGTGTATGTTTATTAATGTATACAAACCCATAAGTATTATCTGGAAATTGAGTGATATCGAGCATTTCGTTTCCTTTGTAGGTCCAGCTCATAATATTTGTTTTAGTTAATTTCGATTAACGCAACGTTAATACATATTGGTTTTTTCTAACATATAGTCAGAGGCAAATAATACCCTTTTGTTATCATCTATATTACAGTTTTCAATTAAACGAGGATGTACCCACCAATCTTCATAAGGACTATTTTTATCTGGGGATATATTACCTGCTACCAGTATGTAACCTGCGTCTTTTAACAATTTTCTTGATTTATTTCTATAACTTTTTGTATCATCACAATAATAGTCATGCTCATATGTAATAACGCCAAATTCTAATGTATTAAACGGTATATTTTGTAATACTTTATAAGTATTATGTGCTGGGTCAACATCTAATTGTAAATAATCTATATAACGGGATTTAAGATATGTATCACATATGTCAACATAGTCAGCTGTTGTAGCATCTTGGTTAAGACACCAATCATCTGACCTTTCATCTGACCATTTATCTAAAAAAGGTTGATGTATATCTAATGAAACCCCTTTATAACCCCACTGTTTTAATAATGCTGTATTATTACCATAATAAGGGCGACCTGCTCCTATTTCTATATAATTACCATCTTTTTTACCATTTAAAGCAGTTAATACAAATAAGTCTTGATAACATTGAGAATAATTACTTGTAACATTTATTGCCCCCTTAAATTTCCTTTTTAATGTTTTATATTGTGATTTTACATAGGGTAATAAATCATGATATGTAACAGTTTCTGGTGTTGATTCTATTAAATCAAAGTTTATACAATTGTTGATTACTATTTCTCTGTGGTGTTCATCAACATAAGGGTTTTCTTTTAATTCTAACCATAATTTTTCAGATAAATCTCTCTGACCTATATACCAACAAACAAATGCTTTTTGGAATGTTAATTCCCAATCGCCTAAATAGCCTACATCATATTTTAGAGGTTCTTGATTAAGATATTGTAACCCTAAATCTGCATATAAATTTGAGGTTTTCCATTCTTCTTTATCACTATACCATTTACTTAAAAATAAATAAGCTTCAGGCCGAGTTGGTAGATATGAAATTGCCATTTCTAATTGACCTTTTTCATAGTTTTTTCTACGAGTAGTTTTATTTAACTGTAACCACGTTTTTAAAATACCATTATAAGCTAGCTCAGGATCACTATCATGTGTTAATTCTGATGCTCTTAAAAAGTAAGATAATGCAGCTGCTCCTTGACCTATGTTTTCATATTCTTGGCCTAATTTAGCATTTATATAAGGATCTAAAGGATCCTGAATGTATTTATGTAAATATTCTTTTAATTTTTTCATTATAGTCCGTTATTAATCCAACTTTTTCTATTTTCCCAATTTAAATTGTCTAATAATTTAACTGGCATCTTTAAAGCATATGCTGCGTTATCTTGGTAACCATACGTAATTATAAAATTATCATCTTTTAAAGCTAAACCACAAGCAAATTCAATTTTTGCAGCCATAAATTTAAATTGGTGGGATACTGCTTCTAAATTCCAATCTTTATCCCAAATAACAAATCTATGATAATAGTGAGCATCTTTATGATATCCGGGGTTATGGTAAAAATCTACTTCATGTGTTACACATATTCGACTTCCATTTTTCCAAGGTATTACTTGTGAACCTCCTCTTAACTCCCAAGGAAGTTCTAAATTATAATGCTTTTTAAGTATGTTTTTACAGGTACCCGTTTCAGGATCAACTTTAGTTATTTGTAAAGGATTACACCATCTTACATAATGGAATGGCATATCTAAAATAGGCATCCAATTTTTTTCTAAATAAGTATGTGGGTCTACTTCAATCCTATCTCTTGTTCTTTCAATACATTTATCTTCAGTCCAATCTATTTCACACAATTCCATTCTACCCTCTCCATCGGGTTTAGTATCTCTTCTTACACCTGAAACATATAATTGGCTATCCCATCTAAATACTCTAACATCTTCTAAACCTATAAATGTCCATACTGGTTTAACATCATGTTTAGATGTATCTATTTTAATGTGCGTTTCTACTTCTAAAGTATCAGGGTTTAGTTTACATAAATAATTACCTGTTCTTAATACAATATCATCTTCAGGATTTAAATATGCTAAACACCCCCAAACAGAATAAAAGTTTTGATTAAATTCGCTATGATATAATGAATAATGTACGTGTCTTATATTTGTAATAATATCATCATTATCATCTATAAAAACAGATACATTACACAAACCTGTACCATCTGTTAATTCTCCTGGTATGATTAAAGGTGAAATAGTTCCACCATTATCTACAACTAACTTTGCTAAATTATCTATCATATTTTATTTGTAATGTCCTCCACCTAACCATAATACGAAAGATTTTCTGGTTCCCCTAGTAACTGGGGTAACTCTATGCATCATGTAAGAAGGAAATAAAAATACACAACCTGCGCTTCTTTCAGCTTTTACAAAAGGACCATTCATACTTCCACCTCTAAATAATTCTAAATCCCCACCTTCATATTCATCTGGTTCCGATAATTGTACTGTAATTGAAACTTTTCTTTTTGATAATAATCCAGGTCCAATATCAGCATGCCAATTGTAATGTCCAGCAGGTGCTTTATATTCAGTATATTGGATCATTTCTGGTATTTGGTGTAAATCAAATTTCCAAAGAGAATTATTGGCTTCAGATGCCATGTTTGCTAATTTTTCATATAACCAAAACCAATCTTCGTTTTGGGGAATCCATTTAATGTTTGAATCTCTAACTTCGGTTTCACCCCCAGCTGTTTTAGCTATATTCCAAGGTAATTTTTTAACGTTTTTTGATATTTTATTTAATTCACTTTTATCAAACCCATTTTGGTAAAAATAAAAATTTTGTGAGTCAGTTTCTTCTTGTTCAAAGGTATAATTTACATTCATTTTGTTATTTGTTTAATATTAAATATATTAGCAGTACTTTTATAAGGAAGGTGGTTTAGTGGTTCTACTAAATTGTAACCGCTATAACAATTCATATCAGTTTCAAATTCAAATGGATTTGATTTAATATTATTATGTATTGTATAACCTAACATTTCAGGTTTTGTTGTTACCCAACATACTGTTGAGGGTAAATCTAAAGCCGCAGCCATATGTTGTGAAAAACTATCTATTAATATTCTCTTATCTGATTGTTGTAATAGAGAAATTATTCCTCTTATATTAAATTCTGCTGGTTTTGCTCCTTCATATATTATAGGTTGAGATGGGTGTTTAATATAATATATATCATATTCATCTTTATAATTTTCAATGATTTGTTTTGTTAATTTTATAGGTAAATCTCTTGACCAGTTATAATTTAATGGTTTAATATAATGACTAATTAATTGATTTTCTTCATCTTTTATTATGGCTCCACCTTGTGGATGAATTACTAGTATAGGTTTTGTATTGTTTAATTTTAATGGATTTAATTTTTCTTCTTCACTAAGATATAGTTTAGGTTTTTCTCCATTATACTCTAAATCGTACATTTTAGCCCAAACTTCATAAATATTACCTTTATTACTTATATAATCTGGTTCATTGTATACATCTTTTATTAATACTAAACAATTGTGTAATTGATGGTGTACATATGCATTTAAAATAGAATTTCTTTCATCAAACCCTGCTACTATATCAGCATGTGGGTTATTAAAAAATATTGATTTTGAATCCGATATTACTATTATCTTGTCTTTACTATATTTTTTTCTTAGTAATTCAAGTATTACAGTTGCAATAATATTTTTACCAATTCCACCACTAATTTCAAAAATTATATTCATACTTGTATATTAAAATTAATTACTGCTCTATGTTTTTTACCATAAAATGGTTCTACTGAATGTACAATATCATGTGGCCAAATTAAAAGCATTCCTGCTTTTGGTCTAACAAAATGCTTTTCTCCTCTAACATGAAAAGCAAACACACCACTATAAGGATGATCTTTAATTGGCTCACCATCACTTAAATAATATCCACCTGAGTACATATTAGGTCTTTCTTCATTAAATTGCCATCTATTATGATTATGAGCATTATGTCCTCTACCTTCAGTTGGGTTATAATATTGTAACCAACTTTCGGTAATTATTGGTTCCTTATCAGTACCTATTAATTCTTTAAAACCATTTTTAATTCTTCTATTAATGATATCTACATCCGAATTTTCTGCTTCTAAAAAATCATTAGGATTAACATAAAATCTACTTCCAATAGGTTGTAATTCATGTTTTTCTACCCATTCATCTTGCCTATCATAATTTATTTCATAATTAGATTGTCTTTCATTATCATACTGTCCAGGTAACTCTTGACCCATTCTTCTTTGCTCAGCATCTAATATACTTAAGCCAAAATTATAAGTTCTATTAGTTATAATATCGTCTTCATATACCCTTTTATAAACTGGTATAGGAGCTAAATTAAATATATTTTCTTTATCCGTTGGATGAAATATCATAGTTTTCTATTGTTGTAATATCAGAGTCTTCACCTGGTTTATGTTCAAAATACGAAATATTTGCCTGGTCTCCACGGAAATCTTTAGATTTTCTTAAATCCCAAAACGCCCAATCTAAACCTCGTCTTAATTTAGAAACATTATTTACATAATCAATCATTTTTTTAGCACCTTCGGGCCATACAATATAAGCTGCTATACTAGGTTCATTTGGAATAAACCAAAAAGCATCTAAATCATTTACTGATGCTAATGTTTCAAAGTAGTTTTCTGGTGTTTTTTCGTCTTCATTTAATGACATATCATCTTCAAAAATAAAATAGGGTAAATCTTGTTTTGAACATTCATCTAATAAATTTAAGTGCATATAATTAGCACAAACTAAAGATGGGATATGTATCCCCCATTTTTCATAATCATTACCTTTAACAAATTCTTTATCAAACTTAGTTAATTTATATGTTTCTCCATCTATTCCATCACAAAATTCAAAATCTATATGTTGGAACATACGAGCTATTTTTTTACGTCTATCTTGACGTTTTTTTAGTGATATTACTTTTACTTTATACATGCTCTAAATAAGGTTTATAGTTAATTTTATTTTTTATATATTCGTTAAATCTCTTTTGTGTTAATGATATGGTATAATTTTGATATTTTAGTTCTTCATCTGATACACCTAATATATAATCAGGTTGATATTCTTTTATATATTTTTCTAACGAACAATTAGCATATTTCCACATTGCAAATTCTTCTACTAATCCTTTTATATCATTCTCTTTTACTATTTTAAGTAAATCTTTACCTAAATTTATATCTCTAGAATAAACACAACCAAAATTAGGAATAATTAAAGCATCTTGCCATACCCAATGATAATGTTGTATTTGTGATTCTAATGTTGATAAATCATCAATTAAACTAAAATAAGTTTCGTCATAATGTAAAATTGGGTGATTATCAGGTATTGCTTCTAATAATGCAAACATAGGTTCTTTATAATGAGCATATAAAGGAATTTGTGTTTCTTTTTGTCTTAATAAATTATAAAAATCTTTATCTAAGGGTTTTAAAATAAAACAATCCCAATCTAACATTAATACTTCACCCCAATGTTTTAAAGCTATGTTTAATACTTGTAATTTTTTTCCATATACATTATTACCTGAAAAACCTACATCCCCCATACTAATACAAACGTAACCTCTCGCTTCTAATTTTTCTTTATTTTTATCACCCCAAACATATACTACTTCATTAGGATATAAAGGTACTTTTGGTATATCCGCCCATTTATCTGAGTCATTACCCCACCAAGTTCTTATTATTTTTATATTAGACATGCTCAAGATATTCTGTTATATTAATTTTAGTATCTAACCACTTAGTAAATTTTCTTGATATATCATGTAATCTATTATCAAATATTAACGTTTGGTCACTTCTACCTTTAAGTACTCTAGGAACATACTTTTCTATAAATTCTTCTAAACTACAATCTGCATATAATAAAGTAGCAAATTCATCTACTACAGTTTTTAAATCATTATCCATAGCTAATTTTAATAAATCAGCTCCAAACATAGTATCCCTACAATATACAAATCCAAAATTAGGTGCTACTATACCTTCTTCCCATTTCCATCCATATTTATGAAATCCTTCTTCCATAGTTTTCATTTCATTGATAAAGGGTTTTGAAGGGGGTATATCTTGTATTTCTATAATAGCTTGAGCTGTGTCATTATGTTGAATGTATAATGGTATTTGTATTGGTTTTTCTTTTAATGAATCATAAAAATTCTTATCAAGTGGTTTTAATATATAACAATCCCAATCTAATAATATTACTTCACCATATTCTTTTAAAGCTAAATCTAATGCTTGAAGTTTTCTACCAAAATTATTTAGTTCTGGACCCTCAAATATATCATTTTTAACTAAATGAGTTTTATAACCTAAATTTTGTGAAAACCAAAACGATTCATAATCAAAAGCATAAACTATTTCTTGATCTGGGTATAATGGTATTCTAGGGACTTCTTTGTTGACCCCTTCTCCCCATAATACTCTAATTATTTTCATCATGTGCTTCCCAATATTTTTTCCACCTTACATCATTTGAAACAATATCAGGTCTTTGAAATTCATTAACTATTTCATTAAACCATTCTTGCGTTTCTAAATGTATAGTGTTAATTTTATCTAACCAAATGTGCTTAAAATCTACTTCTTTTTCTAGGTCTGGGTTTTCAGGTAAATACCATTTTTCTGCTTTACCCTTGTATCTTGTATAAGGTAAAACACAATTATGATGTGATAATGAAATTTTATTAGTTAAAGTATTTACATGGTAATCATTTTCTCTAATAATATGACCTAAAATACCTTGATCTGTTAATAACCAAAACCATTCTGGGACTGTTTCCCCATTAGTATTAACTAATTTTTTATGCCATTCATGATACTCTTTTAATAAGTCCATATTATTAAAACATAAAAATGATGTATTGGGTGACCAATCATCTACATTGTAATTATCAATCCATGGGGTATGTGTTATTTCTTTTTCAAATTTTTCCTTATCAAAATAATAATAACCTCTACCTATTTCCCAGTGAGCTATAGTTAAATCATCTATGCGAGTCCATTCAGGTAATTTTTCTTTTATAATCATATCATTATCCATAAAAACAAAAGGTTCTGTTTGATGTGCTAAACATTTTATTTTACCACTTGTCCAAAAATAAGCAGGATCAACTTTTGATTTTGAATACTTATTTAAAAAATCAATATCTACTTCATCATATAAATCTAATAAATTAAATCTATGATAAAATGAAGCTCCAACAGAATCAGTATACAATTTAATAGGACCGTTGTGCTTTTTCCAATGTAGAATAGATAATATAGTATATAAAATTTGATAATCTGGTAGATTATATGTATCAGATTCGTAATGTCTTATAGATTCAAAACCGTGACCCCTTAATCTGTGTTTTTCAAAATAAGGTTTAGTCCAATTAACGTGTATAGCTTTCATTTAATCTTTTTGATTTAAAATCCAATCGTGATATATATCCCATTTATCTTTTTGTGTAGAATTTATACATCTAAATAGATACATCATTCCTGGATGATCTATTAGTTTTTTCTCTACACCATAATGCTTGTAATATAATGAGGATTCTTGGAGATTCCAAATTCCTTCATCCTCAATTTGTTGAGTCATTTCAACATCTTTACAATTAAATAAATTTTTAGATAATGGTTTATGAGGAATATTTTCCTTATGTAACATTTGTTTTAACATTAACTGTTCTGATAGTATCATATAGTTAGTGTCTTTGACTCCCATTGCTGTAAATTCTGTATGGTTTTTAAGTGTTAATTTACCATATTTTCTAGCAAATTTAGGATCAGGTAGATAAAATAAAGAAACATTTGCTGCTTTATTAACTAGTCTATCAATAGGTTTAGATAATTTTTTAGAGTATTTTGAATTTTCATCAGGATAATAATTTTCTGCTAATTCATTATACGTGTATAATACATTATCCTTTAAATGTTCATCTATATTTTTAAATATTAAAAAATCATGATCAATAACTAATATTGGTATCTTTGTTTTACTAATTATCTTTGTTTTACTACTAGACCAAAATACTTCTCTATCAATTTTATTACTATAACTAAGTGGCCTTACCTCATCAAATAAATTAAGTAAAGGTGTTTCTTTATAGAAATTGCTAGTAAGATCATCAGCATATAGTACTGTTTTATGGTTAGGATGATACCTTTTCCATAAACAGACTGACGCTGCTAATAATAATGTAAATTGTTTTGAATAAAAATCTTCAGAACGTTTAACGTTTTCAATTACCCATATTACTTCCATAAACCTTTTTAAATATAACATCAATTTTAGAATAATCTACCATTAAATATCCATCAGGGTGTTGAATAGATGCTTGAGGTACTTCTTGTGCCATAACACCTTCGAATACACCTTTACCATCTCTTTCTTGGTTTTTATAAGTCCAAGTATAGATGTTTATTCCACTTGAGGATTTACCAACTAATCTAATATTTTCTTTTAATCTTCTATCTGATTTTCCACTAACAATAAAAGTTGCATGTAAATTTCTAATATAAGCAAAATTTACATTACCGTAAGTACCATTAAAATACCAACTTACATTTGCTGTTGATGTTAGTGCAGTACCAAATGCGTTTTCTAATCTCCAACCATTAAAGGTATAACCATAAGCTGCACTTGCTTGAGTAGTAACGAAATTTTGAGTATTACTCATGGATTGATTCTGGTAAGCATTAACTAATGTTGTATTAGTAATATTAAAAGGTGATGAAAAACCTGCTAAATTAAAAACCGATCCTGCATTTGAAACTGTAACATTACATGACATTTGTCTATCTTTATATCTCCAACCATCCGTTATGTTTATATTAGAAGTACCAGTTTGACCAGTATTTAGTTTAGGATTTGCTCCTTCTCTAAAAGCATCATAAAGGCTATAATTACCATTTACTCCAAAATTAGAACAAGTCCCCCACATACCATTATAATAACCACAAGAGTTTGTGGGATTCTGACTGGTTGAAGTATCACCTGTTAACTGTAAATAACTACCTACTTGTCCGTAATACATTAAATTAAATCGTTTACATTACTAGCTCCAAATATTGATTTATAATGGTCTTTTGTTACCTTATAAGCATATTTAAACATACTACCAGTAATTATGTTAATATCTATTCTTGCTTTTGTTACCATTTCACTTCCCGTAGTAATAGTTTCTATAGATTCTGTTCTATATGCTGAAATTTCATCTCCATCATCATTAAAATCTACATACTCAACTACTTGGTCTGAAAATGAAGAAGAATATGTTGTTTGTTCTACTTGTACACTTTCAGTAAGTGGAAATTCTAATGGGTAGGCATGGTTATATGATTCATCCTCATGTAAAAAATGATTCGATAACATACCAGAAGCATCTAAACCATTATAGTCTCCTTTATATGTTGGATGTGCTGATAGTGAATCTTCTTTACTTGTATAGTGAGTAGAGTTAACTACTAAATCACCTGTAGTTTTATGTACTGTATAATTTTCAATTCTTACATAGAAATTATCTACTTGTCTGTTTTGACCACCATTTTCTGTGACTGAACCTGTAACTAAAAATCCCATTTTTTTATTTATTTAATTTGTTTACTTTTTCGTTTAATTCTTTTATTGCTTCAATTAATATTGCTACTAATTTTTCATATTGAACTGTGATATAATCTTCACCTGTTAAACTAGCTCCTTTATCTCCATCAGCATCAAATGGTGCTTGTTTAATTATTTCAGGGAAATGTTTTTTAACTTGTTGTGCTATTACCCCAATTTGTCGATCTTTTTTATCATATCCAAATGATTCTGCTAATTTATTAGCTGTATAATAAATACCATCTAGTTCCATTACTTTATCTAGGGCGCTTTCTATTTTGCCTTCAATATCTTTTAATCTCTCATCTGAGTAATAAGCAACAACATCACCTGTTGATCTTACTGTACCAAACTGAACTGTATCTGTAGTTCTAGTATATTGGTTCATCGCAGAAGCATATACATTTGATGTACCTGTTGCACCCGTTGCTCCTTTTGCTCCAGTAGGTCCTGTTGGTCCTGTTCCACCTGTTCCTCCAGTTCCACCAGTTGAACCTTGAGGTCCTGTTCCACCACCTGGTCCAGTTGCACCAGTTTGTCCTTTTTGACCTTTAGCACCTGCTCCACCAGTTCCACCAGTTCCACCAGTTGAACCTTGAGGTCCTGTTCCACCACCTGGTCCAGTTGCACCAGTTTGTCCTTTTTGACCTTTAGCACCTGCTCCACCATTTGATCCATTTGAACCTGCTGGTCCTTGTGAACCTGTTGATCCAGTTCCACCGGCTTGACCTTTTTGTCCTTTTGCTCCAGTTCCACCTGTTGAACCTACTTCACCTTTTTGTCCTTTAGATCCAGTTGGTCCTGTTCCTCCAGTTCCACCTGTTGCACCTTGAGGTCCTGTTGGTCCTGTTCCTCCAGTTCCACCTGTTGCACCTTGTGGTCCTGTACTACCAGTTCCACCTCCTGCTCCTTTTTGTCCTTTAGCACCTGTTCCACCTGTTCCTCCAGTTCCACCTGTTGTTCCTTGAGGTCCTGTTGAACCTCCTGGTCCTGTTGCACCAGTTTGTCCTTTTTGTCCTTTTGATCCAGTTGGTCCTGTTGGTCCTGTTGGTCCTGTTCCACCACCTGGTCCTGTTGCTCCAGTTGCACCTTTTGCTCCAGTTGGTCCAGTTGAACCTGTTCCACCTGTAGTACCTACTGTACCTTGTGAACCAGTTGGTCCTGTTCCACCTGTGTTACCAGTTGTACCTTTTTGTCCTTTTTGACCAGTTGTACCTTGAGCACCATTTGATCCATTTGAACCATTTGAACCTGCAGCACCTTTTTGGCCTGTTGTACCTTGTGATCCTGTTGAACCTGTATTACCGTTTTGTCCTTTTTGTCCTTTTGCTCCAGTTGGTCCTGTTGGTCCTGTTCCTCCAGTTCCACCTGTGTTACCAGTTGTACCTTGTGGTCCAGTTCCACCTGTTGGTCCTGTATTACCTGTTGCTCCTTTTTGTCCTGTTGTTCCAATGGCACCTTGTGAACCATTCGAACCATTATTTCCTTGTTGACCTTTTTGTCCTTTAGTACCTGTTGTACCTTGAGGACCAGTAGGTCCAGTGTTACCAGTTGATCCTTTAGCACCAGTTGGTCCAGTATTACCTGTTGTACCAATAGCACCTTGTGAACCAGTATTTCCTACTTCTCCTTTTTGTCCTTTTGATCCAGTTGGTCCTGTATTACCTGTAGTACCTTGAGGTCCTGTTGGTCCATTAGCACCTTTTTGTCCTTTTTGACCAGTATCTCCTTTATCACCTGTTGATACAAATGATATTAATATGTCTTCGTTATTTGTAAATGGTGCTACTGCTGACCCTGCTTCATTAGTTATATTTAATGACCACCATCCTGTTTGATCTGTAAGATCAGAAATGGCAAACGTTAAGAATTGAGAAGCATCTGTTCTATTTGTTATTCTAACGTGACCTTTTACTGCTGAAGTAACACTATCAATAGTTTGAAGTGTTTGGTCAATATTATTACCATCATCATCAGTTTCGTCTATATACATTAATGTAGCAGAAGCCTGAGAACCATTATTTAATCTTGCTTTACCTGTTCCTGGATCTGTTCCTGATGTAGATGTTGAGAATGTATAATCGAATGAGTTACCACCGAAATTACCATCTGTACCTTGTGTACCTGTAGTACCTTGTGATCCTGTTGAACCAGTTACACCTTTTTGTCCTTTTTGACCAGTTGTACCTTGAGATCCTACTTCACCTTTTTGTCCTTTTGTACCAATTGTACCTTGTGAACCCGTAGGTCCAGTTGGTCCGGTATTACCTGTAGTACCTTGTGAACCAGTTGGTCCAGTATTACCAGTTGCACCTTTAGCACCTGTAACACCAACTTCACCTTTTTGTCCTTTTGATCCAGTTGGTCCTGTGTTACCTATTGTTCCTTGAGATCCTGTTGGTCCTGTTGGTCCTGTTCCACCTGTGTTACCAGTTGTACCTTTTTGTCCTTTTTGACCAGTTGTACCTTGAGTACCAGTTGTACCTTGAGCACCTGTACTACCTGTTGTACCTGTAGTACCTTGTGATCCTGTAACTCCTATTTCACCTTTTTGTCCTTTTGCACCTGTTGGTCCTGTATTACCTGTTGTTCCTTGAGAACCAGTTGGTCCAGTACTACCAGTTGCTCCTTTTTGTCCTGTTGTTCCTTGTGAACCAGTTGGTCCAGTATTACCAATAGTACCTTGTGAACCAGTAGGTCCTGTATCTCCAGTTGTACCTACTGTACCTTGAGGTCCAGTTGCTCCTGTAGCACCTTTTGATCCAGTTGGTCCAGTTGCTCCTGTAGCACCTTTTGATCCAGTTGGTCCTGTGTTACCAGTAGTACCTTGTAATCCAGTATCACCTATTACACCTTGTTGTCCTTTTTGACCCGTTGTACCTTGAGAACCTGTTGGTCCCGTATTACCAGTTGGTCCAGTTGATCCTGTAGCACCTTTTTCTCCATCTGTACCTTGTGAACCAGTTGGACCTGTTCCACCTGTTTGTCCATTTGTACCTTGAGCTCCTGTAGGTCCTGTACCTCCAGTATTACCTATAGTACCTTGTGAACCTGTTGGGCCTGTAGGTCCTGTATCTCCCGTTGTACCTTGTGAACCGGTTGATCCATTTGATCCTTTAATACCAATTTCACCTTGTACACCTCTTTGTCCTTTTTCTCCAGTTGCACCTTTTTGTCCTGTTGTTCCTTGTGAACCAGTTGGACCAGTTGGTCCTGTTACTCCTATTTCACCTTTTGTACCAACTGTACCTTGGGGTCCGGTTGCACCTTGAGGTCCTGTTATACCTGTTGTTCCTTGTGAACCAGTTGGTCCTTCATCACCCTCTGTTCCTTGAGTTCCTGTAGGTCCTGTTGCGCCTGTAGCACCTTTTTCTCCTGTATTACCTATAGTACCTTGAGGTCCAGTTGGACCTGTATTTCCTATTGATCCTTTAGTTCCAATTGTACCTTGAGCTCCTGTAGGTCCTGTTGGTCCTACATTACCAGTTGGTCCATTAACACCTTGTGCACCTGTAGTACCTTGGAGTGATAAATTTGTTCTATATTTTATATTACCACCTGTATCTGAAACTAATACTCTTGTTTCTGTTGTACCTGCTGGTAAACCATTTACGTGTAAGTTACTACCTGTTAAAGAGGTTGAAGCTACAATATTACTTGCTGTAACAAACGAACCTGCACCCCCAGCTGTAATATTTCCAATTACATTAAGGCCTCCTGCTGGATACCAAAATAGTTTATTTTGATTGTCTTTGTATATTTGATCGTAGTTGTCCCCTGAAGATGTATCAAAAAAAGCAATTGAATATGCTTTTGCTGGGACTGAACCAGAACCTGTAGGAGGGATAAAATAACTCCCCGCTTTTACTTTGTTAACTTCTGCATCACTACCGGATACAATTACTTTTTTCCAATTTGGCATGTCAATATTTTTTATTATGGTTGGTTACTCAATGAGCCCACTTCCGTTATGGCCTATAATATAGTCATACATATGAACAATATACGGAAAAA
>Ga0209634_1001024_pt1 | contig 21005 bp, 24 predicted proteins | sample LinPmetageLP40_FD_184043 | JGI IMG/M metagenome (GOLD analysis project Ga0209634, IMG submission 184043) | Marine viral communities from the Pacific Ocean - LP-40 (SPAdes) (version 2) | ecosystem: Environmental > Aquatic > Marine > Oceanic | place: Pacific Ocean | collected 2010-08-26 | reverse complement strand
CCGGCGTGATGGGCGAAACGGATGTCAGACGCCTTCTTGATGGTATTGCCGAAGGAGACGTGATCGACGTCGGCACCCTGACCCAGAACCAGCTCGATCTCGCCACGGGAGGCGGCATCGAAGCCCGAGCCAAGCCCGACCAGACGCTCGATGATGGCGGGATGGGGGTTGGCCTTGACGGCGTAATGGATGTGGGCACGACCGGTGCGGGTCATCAGGCCGTCAGAGAGAGCGTTGAACTGACGCTCGACCGCGTCGACGTCCATGACCAGCGTCGGATGCGCGAAATCATGGGCGGCAATGTAGGACGCGACGCGCGAGGTGGCGAATTCGACGGCGGGTGTCGCGACGAAGGGCGGACGGCCAAAGCCGGTTACTGCGTTCATGGTCATCTCCAATAGACCCGGCCATTTTGGGGATTCCCCAACTAAGACCGCTCACTTCCAAGGAGACGTTACCGTCGCTACGTAACCGTGCGTTAAGCCGTGCCAGAGGCGCGTGCGTTGGCGTCTATGCGGGCCATGTGGGGCCAAACCGGATTCGGGTCAATACGGAAAATTCAGAAAATACGCCCTGTGCTTCAGCGGCCCGCGCAAACGCGGAACATTCGACCCAACCGCGGGGTTTACCCGAAGACTGAAACGGAGAAAGACCCTATGTCCAGGACCGTGAAGCTGAGCCTTGCCCTTCCCTTGATGGCACTGGTCGCAGGTTGCCAGACCGCTGCCAACAACCGCGTCGACACCACCGCCGAAATCGAAGCGACGACCGATACCGCCATTTCGGGCGATACGGTCACAAGCTCGACCGGGGCACAGGTTCAACCGTAATTCCCTGAGCTTGTCGAAAGGGCCCCGGTCATCCGAGGCTCCGTTCGGGGCGGGTCAGGCCGTGCCGCGCGCCGGATAGTCATTGTCGACGATGAAGCCGACCCCGGAGATCAGGTCGCCCATGCCCGGTCGGGCAAAGGGCACGGATTGCTGCCAATGGGCAAAGACGCTGCCGTCGGCACGCACCAGCGTCATGCCGGGTTCGCAGAAAATCTCGGGTTCGGTGCTGCCATTGCGGGCGCTGGAAATATATAGCCCCCATTCGCGCGCCGTGGCTTCCGTCAGGGCGTATCCTACGCGCAGGTCACCGAAATTCCACTCCGCCTCCTGCTTGCGGGCACGCTCTTCCCCGTCCATCGAAACTGCGACGACATCTACGCCCTTTGCAGCCAGCGCTTTCAGGTTCGGGACTACATCCGTTTCGATCTGCTTGCGGCATATCGGGCAGTGCAGACCGCGATAGAAAATCACCAAGGTGAAGTTTTCGGGCGTTTCCCCGGTGAGGTTGAACCTGTCGCCGGTCAGCAGCGGAAAACCAAGGGCGGGTGCAGGGGCGTTGATCCTGAGCATAGGGGGACCTTTCAATTGTGTTCCTGATCTCGTTTGTTCAGGCAATAGAGCGCCGCCGCCCATTCTTCACTCCCGCATACCGGCCAAGGGGAGGCTTCGCAGATGCACTCAGATCACGGAACAGTCAGACACCGGAATGGCCCGGCTTGCGCCGGGAGCCGTTTCAGTGCGGTTCAGCTTCAGATCTGTCGCTCGACCATCATCTTCTTGATGTTCTGGATCGCGCGCGCCGGGTTCAGACCCTTGGGGCAGGTCTTGGCGCAGTTCATGATCGTATGGCAGCGATACAGTTTGAACGGATCTTCCAGATCGTCCAGCCGCTCCCCGGTGGCCTCGTCGCGACTGTCGATGATCCAGCGATAGGCATGCAGAAGCGCTGCCGGTCCCAGATAGCGATCGCCGTTCCACCAGTAAGACGGACAGGCGGTCGAACAGGATGCGCACATGATGCATTCATACAGCCCGTCCAGCTTTTCACGATCTTCGATGGACTGACGCCATTCCTTGGCAGGTGCATTCGACTTGGTTTCCAGCCACGGCATGACGCTGGCATGCTGGGCATAGAAATGTGTCAGGTCGGGAATCAGGTCCTTGATGACCGGCAGGTGCGGCAGCGGATAGATTTTCACGTCGCCCTTCACCTCGTCGATGCCCCAGGTGCAGGCCAGGGTGTTCACGCCGTCGATATTCATCGCGCAGGACCCGCAGATGCCTTCGCGGCAGGAGCGGCGGAAGGTCAGCGTCGGATCGACCTCGTTCTTGATCTTGATCAGCGCGTCCAGAACCATCGGTCCGCAGGTATCAAGGTCCACCCAATAGGTGTCGAGCCGCGGATTTTTCCCATCCTCCGGGTTCCAGCGATAGATCTGGAACCTGCGCAGGTTGTCCGCGCCTTCGGGCTTGGGCCAGGTCTTGCCGACGGTGATCTTCGAGTTCTTGGGAAGGGTGAATTGGACCATGTCTCGGACCTCCTAGAGGGTGTTCAGCAACACCGGCAGACCTTCGGTCGCGATGCACCGGATCGTGTCGGGACGCTGGGCGATATCCAGCACGATGCGCGTGGCGGCGTCATTCGCGCCTGAACCGGCCAGGGTCGCCAGTTGCACGATTTCACCGGCCGAGGCGTTGTCGATAATGCAGTTCGTCGCCGGTTCCAGCGGAATGCCGGGAAAGCGCGCGGCGATCACGGGGTTCACCGCAGATTTGGCCGCATCCCGCGCCAACGTATCGGCGATGGGCGACGTGCAGGCCGCCAAGAGCAAGGGAAGCGTCAGAAGCAGGTCAGGCCGCATTGCGAACCTCCGTTAGCCAGTTGGTCGGATGGGTTTCATAACCGAGGGTCATCAGTGCGTCACCGTGCCGCGCGGCATAGGCCTGTGCCACGTCGCCCGGCAGCGCGTCGCGCCAGCCGGAACCGGAACCCCCGGTGACATGTGCCTTGACCCGGTCGGCCCGCGCCTCGGGTGCGGCCAGCCCGCCGAACAGGGCGCTGTCCCAGAAAATGCGCGCGCCTTGGGCCACCTCGACCTCGGGAAGACCCAGATTGCGCAGATGATCGCTGAAGCCACGGGTGTCATGGTCCTGCATCAGATCCTCGAACCGGGCTTCGATCGTATTGTCACGGGCGTAGTCCCACGCGGTCATCGCGGTCAGTGTCTCCGCATGTTTTTCGCCCATCTCGAACATCAGGCGGGCGCTGTCGTGGGGCAGTGCGTTCAGATGCTGCTGATAGGTCAATCCGTCCAGATCGGCGCGGGGGATATGCAGGAATTCCTCGCCGCCCGCAGGCGCGGTGCGATGATATCTCATGCCGGACAGCAGCACGTCGCGCGGGTCGCGGATCACATGCAGGATGCGCGCGTCGGGGCGGTCGAGGATGACCGGCGGAAATGCCGACGACCACTGGAACAGAAACACCCGGTCGGCGGCAGGGACCATGCCGTCACCACTGCCCGCGAAGACCTGATGCGACTCGATACCCAGCGCCTGCGCCAGTTTGCGGAACACGGTCCGCATCCACAGCGTCCCGGTCTTGTGGTGCGTGCCGATGCACAGGACGCGGGGGGCGATAAGGTCCATCAGCGACCCGCCCTGTCGGCGGTGCAGGTCAGCAGCGCCTCGATCTCGGCATCGCTCATCGCAGCGTCGGGGTCGGCGGCAACATCGGAACGCCCGATGGCCGTCAGGCAGGATGCCAGCCCGGGCTGGACCGACCCGTCGGCCACGGTGACCGGAGCTCCGCCCGTCGCGGCGTTACAGCCGGTCAAAACGATGCCGACCAGAAGGATCGCGGCGCGCGTCATGTCCGGCCTCCTATGGAAACGCCGAAAGTCGTCGGCTCCGGGCGGCCTTCCATACGGCGGGCGATGCAGTCGGCGACGAACTCGGCTTCGGTCTGCGGGTTGAAGACACGGTTGGTGATCGTGATCGAACCAGTCCCGAAGGACCCCCGGTTGCTGACCCCCGCGCCCACGCTGCCCGAGATGCCGTCGGCCTGCGAAGCCTCGGCGCGGCACTGGCGGGCAGCCCGTTCCGGCGTCATCGGAACCGGTGCACAGGCTGTCGCGACCAGAGGCAGAAGAAAGAGCATGTGCCGGATCATCGGGGCAACGCCTCGCAGGCATCCAACCGCGACAGATCCGCGCTGGACGTGCGGATCGTATCGTTCTCCACGACCAACCCCTGATCGCGGGCGCAGTCGAGATAAGCCGCGCGCCTCGCCTCGGGCGTGTTGGGAACGCAGGCTGCAACGCTGGTCAAAGCGAAGGCCGCCGCGATGTGCCCTACGGTTGCCAATGGGCTTCGATCAATAAACACGGGCTTTCGGCGCGATCTTCTTGAGGTCGATGCCGCCGTCGTTGTGACTGGTGAGTGGGTTTACGTGGACACCGCGATATCCCAGATCGGCCTTCATCGCGTCGCCCCTGAACCAGGTCAGCGAGTGCTTCCGCCAGTTTTCATCGTCGCGATCAGGATAGTCCTCGTGCGCGTGGGCACCCCGGCTTTCCTTGCGGGCTTCGGCGGCGACCACGGTGGCCACGGCGTTGGGCATCAGGTTGGCCAGTTCCAGTGTCTCCATCAGGTCGGAGTTCCAGATCAGCGTGTTGTCCGTGACGGCAACATCCGACAGTTTGCCTGCGATATCCTCCATCTTGTCCTTGCCCTGGGCCAGGGTTTCGGAGGTGCGGAAGACGGCGGCGTCGTCCTGCATCGTCTTCTGCATTTCCAGACGCAGCTCGGCGGTGGCGACCTGACCGCGCGCGTGGCGCAGGCCGTCGAAGCGGGCCAGTGCCATCTCGACCGAGCGCATGTTCGGCTCGGGAACGCGGGTCGATGGGTCGACGATTTCGCCAGCCCGGATCGCGGCGGCGCGGCCGAAGACCACGAGGTCAATCAGGGAGTTCGAGCCCAGACGGTTCGCACCGTGAACGGAGGCACAACCCGCCTCGCCCACGGCCATCAGACCGGGCGCTACGTTATCGTCCTTGCCGTCCGACGGGGCCAGCACTTCGCCCCAGTAATTCGTCGGGATGCCACCCATATTGTAGTGGACCGTAGGCAGAACCGGCACAGGTTCCTTGGTGACATCGACGCCGGCGAAGATGCGCGCGCTCTCCGAAATGCCCGGCAGCCGCAAGGCCAGCGTTTCCGGCGGCAGGTGGCTGAGGTTCAGGTGAATATGGTCGCTGTCCTTGCCGACACCGCGCCCCTCGCGGATTTCCAGCGTCATGCAGCGCGATACCACGTCGCGCGACGCCAGATCCTTGTAGGTCGGGGCATAGCGTTCCATGAACCGCTCGCCCTCGGAATTGGTCAGGTATCCCCCCTCGCCGCGCGCGCCCTCGGTAATCAGGCAACCGGCGCCGTAAATGCCGGTCGGGTGGAACTGCACGAACTCCATATCCTGCAACGGCAGGCCCGCACGCGCGACCATACCTCCGCCGTCGCCGGTGCAGGTATGGGCCGAGGTCGCCGAGAAATAGGCACGGCCATAACCGCCGGTTGCCAGCACCGTCATCTTGGCGCTGAACAGGTGCAGGGTGCCGTCGTCCAGCTTCCAGCAAAGCACCCCCTGACAGGTGCCGTCCTCCGACATGATCAGGTCGATGGCGAAATATTCGATGAAAAACTCGGCCTTCTGCTTCAGGCTCTGACCGTAGAGCGTGTGCAGGATCGCGTGGCCGGTACGGTCGGCGGCGGCGCAGGTGCGCTGCACCGGGGGGCCTTCGCCGAATTCGGTGGTGTGGCCACCGAAGGGACGCTGATAGATCTTGCCTTCTTCGGTGCGGGAGAACGGCACGCCATAATGTTCCAGCTCATAAACCGCCTTGGGCGCTTCGCGGGCGAGGTATTCCATCGCATCGGTATCGCCCAGCCAGTCCGACCCCTTGACGGTGTCATACATGTGCCATTGCCAACTGTCGGGACCCATGTTGCCAAGGCTGGCCGCGATGCCGCCCTGCGCGGCAACGGTGTGCGACCGGGTCGGGAACACCTTGGTCACGCAGGCGGTGCGCAGGCCCTGTTCGGCCATGCCGAGCGTCGCGCGCAGGCCGGCACCGCCGGCCCCCACCACGACCACATCATATTCATGCGTCTCGTATTCGTAAGCAGCCATCTGTCGTTCTCCTTACAGCGCCAGGCGGGCGATAGCGTAAACGCCCGCCAGCGCAGCAGCATAGCTGACACAGTTGGTCGCGACGATCATGAACTTGCGGGGCGAACCGGACACATAGTCCTCGATCAGAACCTGAACACCCTTGGCGAAGTGAACCCAACCCACAACCAGCGTCAACAGCGCAATCAATGCCGGAACGGGGCGGGAGTAATAAGCGACAATCTCTTCGTAGGTGCCGCCAAGAACCGTGCCGAACGTGAAAATGAACAAGGGGATCAGCACGACCAGCGCGATGGAAAGGATCGTCTGCTGCCAGTGATGCGTCGTGCCGGAGCCTGCGGCGCCAAGACCTTCGACGCGCTTGCGATCGGTGAGATATGCCATGTGTGCAGGCCCCTTACAGGATAGCGATAGTGATGAGTGTCAGCAGGATCGACCCGCCGACCATGCCCCATCCCATCATTTCAGCGGTCGCAACGTCCAGCGCGCGGCCGGTGTCCCAGATCAGATGGCGGATCCCGCCCAGCAGATGATACCAGATCGCCCAGATAGAGCCGATGAACACCAGTTTACCGAACCACGAGGTCAGGAAAGCGTCGGCGGTCGCAAAGGCATCCGGCCCTGCGGCGGCGGCCACGAACCACCATGTGATCATCAGGGCCGCCACGATCAGCGCATTGCCCGATATCCGCATGAGGATCGAGGATATCGACGTCATCTGCGGACGATAGATTTGCAGGTGCGGACTGAGCGGGCGATTGCCCCGGTTCACGTCGGCCATCGCGGACCTCCTTGGCTGCTGCGACCGGGACCGATGGAGTCGCCCAAGTCGTCGGATTGTTCTCGTTCGCCCGTAGTCCTAGCGGATTTCACGGCGGAGTCACGGGGGCGCACGGTCGCAGACGCCGGAAATATTCCGAATACCTGCAATCCGTGATCACAGGTTGGTTGCCGTGATCACAAGAATTGCCGGAACCGTGGTCCGGATGCGCAGGTTTGAAGCCTGAACGTGCAAAACCGGGGAAAGTCATGTCGAAGTCACGCGAAACCGTCTGGGACGAATGGAGAGATCCGGTCAACATGGCCCCGAAGGAGCTGGAAGACTGGCTGGAAACGGAAGAAAGCAAATCGGTCGGTGCCGGCGAAGGCGAGTCCAAAGGTCACCGCTCGGGTCGTCGCATCGTTGATATCCGACGCGCCACCAAGGACGACCTGACCGACGCCGACTGGGATCACATGGCCAAGGTCGTGGGCTTTATCAAACGGCATCTGGCACAGGACGGACCCGATAGCGGTGTCCGGACGTCAGCATGGCGTTATTCGCTGATGAACTGGGGACATGACCCGCTGAAATCCTGACGCTGGGGTCCGGCGCATCGGTTCCGTCAGTCACGTTTCCGACTTTTGTCCGGCGTCTGTTACCACGGTCAGCGCAGGGCATCCCGACGCAGCCCGGTGACCAGTTCGGCACAGATAACGATGCGATCATCGTACTGATAATAATAGGCATTGTCCTCTCCGCAGTTTTCGATGGTCACCGGCGTTGGACGCGGCAGTGCGATCTCCTTGTTCAGACGCGCGATGTCCGGGGCCAGCAGGCGCAGCGCCTTGCCGGTGGCGGCAACCCGCAGGCTGACGCCGCCTGTCCCGTCGGGTCGAAGATCATCAAGGATCGGTGTCCACGCGGAGCGCAGGGCGCGGGCATTCTCGACGCAGGCCCACTCTTCCTGGGGGGGCATTCCCAATGCGCGGGCATGATCGCCGCGCTCCGTCGGTTTCAGGCCGAACCACAGACAGATCGCGCGCGACATCCGCTGTGCGCCGGGCATGTATTCGGACCAGGGGTCGAATATTTCCCGCGCCGCCTCGGTCCGGCCAAGACGCGTCATATCGGTGATGATCTCGCGCATCTCGGTTTCGGAGTGCAGGCGGTCGGCGACCATCAGGCCAAAGCCATCCGCCGCCGTCTCCCCGGATCCGAACAGCGGCACACGCATCTGGTCTATCACGGCATGCCCGACCTCGTGATACAGTGTGAACCGCAGGTTGCTCAGCACGAAATCCGCCGCGGCGGGCGTGGCGGCCATCAGGCCCAGAAGCAGGGCAGCCGCTCGGATCATTCGGTGATCAGACCGCATTTCGCCCCGTCGAACAAGCCTCAGGCCGGCATCAGTGCCCAATAGTCGAGGTCCAGCAGGACGTCGGGCAGATATTTGCCGTCCTCGCCCCGCAATGCGAACGCCGCCCCCCGCGTCGCCACCAGCCGCAGGCGCAGCGCCGCAATTCCGGGCGCGACCTGAGCCCGGTCCAGCACCTCGGACCAGGCCCGCACGGTGTCGCCCGCAAAGCACGGGTTCGCATGAGCGCCGCCGTTGATCGCCGCGATCATCTGCGCATTGGCCAACCCGTTGAACGACAGGGCACGCGCAAGACTGATGATATGGCCACCATAGATCAGACGCTTGCCATCGTCGCGATGCGTGGCATCGAAATGCACCTTGGCCGTGTTCTGCCACAGGCGCGTGGCGAGCATATGCTCCGCCTCCTCGATGGTAACGCCGTCGACGTGGTCGATGCGCTCGCCGATCTCGTAATCGGCAGCGCGATGCGGCTCTCCGGCCAAGGCGAAATCGTAGCTGTCGAAGGTCAGTCCCTCGGGCACGATCAGGGCCTCGGGCGGAACGACGTCGGCCAGATCCGGGATCACCGTGTCCGGCGCGGGGGCATCCACGTCGCGCTTGCGGATCATGACCCAGCGCACATAGCTCAGTACCGGCTCATCCGACTGGTTCAGACCGGTCGTCCGGACCCAGACCACTCCGGATTTGCCGTTCGAATTCTGCTTGAGCCCGATCACCTCGGATTCCGACCGCAACGTATCGCCCGGAAACACGGATTGCAGGAACCGGCCTTCGGCGTATCCAAGATTGGCCACGGCGTTCAGCGAAATGTCGGGGACGGTCTTGCCGAAAACCGTGTGGAACGTGATCAGATCGTCCATCGGACTGCCGTCCAGCCCGCACTCCAGCGCGAAGGCGTCCGACGACGCGACGGCGAATCGCTGAGGATAGAGCGCGGTGTATAGCGCCCGTTCCCCTTCCGCGACGGTCCGGGGGACGGCGTGACGAATGGTCTGGCCGATCGTGTAGTCTTCGAAGAAGCGGCCCGGATTGGTCTTGGTCATTGCGCTCCCAGCTTCATGTCGGGTGTGTATTCCGCATCGATGTTCTTGGTCACCGCCTGCGCGCACCGCATGACGTTCGTCGCCGGGTCGAAAGCATAGCAGGGGGAGCCATGCAGAACCCATCCCTTGGCCAGTGCATCCGTGATCTTGTGACAGAATGCCGATGAATCCTCGGCTGTCAGCAGACGGTAGAGCGTGGACATATCAGCCTCCGAACGGGTTGACGCCAAGCCAGATATGGATGGCGATGGCGATGGACATGACAATCAGACCGATCACGAGAGCTTTCGCATCGCCCTTGATCGACACGTCGGCAGGACGGACCCATGTGGTGGTTCGGTTCAGCACGATCACTTCGGCAATTGCCCAGACGAGCAGCCCGCCAAACAGGACGATGGCCGACAGATCGCCGTTCACCAGCAGGTGCGCGACGGCCCAGACAATCACGGCAGACAGTTGCGGATGGCGCAGCCAGCCTGCGGTCGTGCCCTTGGCCGCGCCGACACCGAACAGGTAGAATGCCACCACCATCAAAAGGTAGTTGAGATGCCGCATGCCCGCTGGCGGTTCCCAGATCACAACGAAATCGGTCGCCCGGTATCCCATCACCATCAGCACGATGGCCAGGACGGACAGCGCCGCCACCAGCGCCTTGCCCGAAGCGCCCATCTTTGCGCGGACGGCAGGGGCCAGGCGTTTGAAGAAATGGGCCCCGGCCCAAAGGGCAAGTCCGAGAATCAGAAGATACATGGTTCAGCTCTCCAATGCGGCAATCGCGGCCAGCTTTGCCAGTGTCCGGCGGGCCGTGTCCACATGAAGGTTCTCGATAATGCGCCCATCCAGCACGGCAACGCCCTTCCCTTCGGCGATCGCGGCGTCAAAGGCCGCAATCTGGCGCCGGGCCAGTTCGGCCTCGGCATCGGTCGGACCGAAGGCGGCATTGGCGATGGCGATCTGTGCGGGGTGAATCAGCGTCTTGCCGTCCATCCCCAGGTCGCGGCCCTGTTCGCATTCGGCGCGCAGACCGTCGTCATCCCTGAACGCGTTGAAGACGCCGTCGACGCAGGGGATCCCCGTCGCCCGCGCCGCCAGCAGACAGGTCTGAAGCGCCGTCATCAGGGGCAGACGATCCGCCCGATCCCGGCAATTCAGGTCCTTGGCCAGGTCGTTCGTGCCCATCACGAATCCCCCCATGCGCGGTGCACGGGCAATGGCGGCGGCGTTCAGAATACCCTCCGGTGTCTCCATCATCGCCCAGATTAGCGTCTCGCCGGTCAACTCTTTCGCAGCCGCAGCAACGACCTCGGACGTGTTCACCTTGGGCAGCAGGATCGCGTCGGGTGCCAGTGGCGCGAACATCGCCAGGTCGTCGGCACCCCATTTGGTATCGGTCCCGTTAATGCGCACGATGCACTGACGCGGCGCGAAACCACCTGATTTCAGGGCATCCGCCAAAGTATTGCGGGCGCTTACCTTTTCGTCCGGTGCGACGGCGTCCTCCAGATCGAAAATGATCGCATCGACCGGCAGCGTGCGGGCCTTTTCCAGCGCCCGCAGCTTGGAGCCGGGAATATAAAGGACGGAGCGGACAGGACGGTCTGATTGGCGCATGACAAGGCCTCCTTGGCGTCGCTTCGAAGCACCATGCGCAACGAATGGCAAGAGTTTTTGCCCCCAGCCGCACGAATCGTTCGCCTGTGCCTGCTGCTTCGCGGCGTGGCGGGGCGTCCGATCGTTAACCGTTTATTCGCAGGTTTCAGGCAGCTTCCCTGACATCACTTCGGGCCAAACGACCTGGCCGCCTACGGATGAGACGGCCCGGCAGCTTTCTCGTTCCTGTCGCGGCCGGTCATCGCCACGAAAGGAATGCGATATGACGAAGACCCAGTTGATGATGTCCCTTTACGCCACACTGATCGGCGCGGCCCTGGCTCTGTTCGCCCTGCCCGCGCATGCCCAACAGCGCGCGCAACAGGCCGCCTGCGGGCCGCGCGGTGATATGGTCGCGAAACTTTCCAGTCAGTTCGGTGAAACCCGTCGCGGCATCGGCATCGGGAAGAAAAACCGCGTCCTCGAGGTTTTCGCGTCCGAGGCGACGGGCACGTGGACGATCACCGTGACACTGACCGACGGGCGCATGTGCCTTGTCGCGTCCGGTCAGGCCTGGGAAGATCGGATGGACGATCTGGCCTATCTGGCCGACGCCGAAACCTGATCGCGGGCGCATGGACCCCTGGCCCGACCGGCAAGGGTCGGGCCGTTCGCCCCCGCGCCAACACGGCAGCGTTGATCACAACATCCGCGCACCCTTGCGCTTGGGGGCGCGCATCCGCTACGCCTCCGCCGGATTCATGCGGACATATCGGAGACAGACATGGCCCGACCCAAGATCGCTCTCATCGGTGCCGGACAGATCGGCGGCACGCTCGCCCATCTGGTCGCCCTCAAGGAACTGGGGGACGTCGTCCTCTTCGACATCAGCGAAGGCACGCCGCAGGGCAAGGCCCTCGACCTCGCCGAATCCGGCCCGGTCGAGAAGTTCGACGTCAAACTGCGCGGCACCAACGATTATGCCGATATCGCGGGTGCAGACGTCTGCATCGTCACCGCTGGCGTGCCGCGCAAGCCGGGCATGTCGCGCGACGACCTGCTGGGCATCAACCTCAAGGTCATGAAGGCCGTGGGTGAAGGCATCCGCGACAATGCCCCCGACGCCTTCGTCATCTGCATCACCAACCCGCTCGACGCTATGGTCTGGGCGTTGCGCGAATTCTCGGGCCTGCCGCAGGAAAAGGTGGTCGGCATGGCCGGGGTCCTCGATTCGGCCCGTTTCCGTCACTTCCTGGCGGAGGAATTCGACGTCTCGATGCGTGATGTCACCGCTTTCGTTCTGGGTGGACACGGCGACACGATGGTGCCGCTGGCGCGTTATTCCACGGTCGGCGGCATTCCCCTGCCTGATCTGGTCGAGATGGGTTGGACGAGCCAGGAAAAACTCGACGCGATCATTCAGCGCACCCGTGACGGCGGCGCGGAAATCGTCGGTCTGCTCAAGACCGGCTCGGCGTTCTATGCCCCGGCGTCCTCCGCGATCGAGATGGCAGAAGCCTACCTCAAGGATCAGAAGCGCCTGTTGCCCTGTGCGGCCTATGTCGATGGCGCGCTCGGGTTGAACGGCATGTATGTCGGCGTTCCGACGGTCATCGGGGCCGGTGGAATCGAGCGCGTCGTCGATATCAAGATGACCCGCGACGAGCAGGCGATGTTCGACAAATCGGTAGATGCCGTGCGGGGTCTGGTCGAGGCCTGCAAGGCAATAGACCCCAGCCTGACCTGAAGGTTTCATACCGTGTAGAACAAAGGGCGAGGTCGAAAGGCGTCGCCCTTATTCGTTTGCCGATCGCCATACCTGACTGCGGCAGAACTGGGGGCAGCGGATACGGAACAGACCGTCGATGCTGTGAAAATCACAGGATGAAGTCGGACTCAGCTTCTTGTGATCACAGACCCTTATCATGTGATCACAAATGTACATTATGCGGCTGAAATCCGCACAATTGCCGATATACCCGTTTTATTGCCAACCGGGGCATGGCAAGGCGATGCCCAAGCTTCATTGACCCAGCGGGGGCGCATCCCATGAATATCCACGAATATCAGGCCAAGGCGCTGCTGCGCGAATACGGGGCGCCCGTCAGCGAAGGTGTGCCGGTCACCAAGGCGGCGGATGCCAAGGACGCGGCAAGTCAGCTCGATGGGCCGCTCTGGGTTGTGAAGGCGCAGATCCATGCCGGTGGACGCGGCAAGGGCAAGTTCAAGGAGGCCGATGCCGGCGAGAAAGGCGGCGTTCGCCTGACCAGATCCGTTCAGGAAGCCGCCGAGGAAGCCAAGAAAATGCTGGGCCGCACCCTGGTCACGCATCAGACCGGCCCGGCGGGCAAGCAGGTCAACCGTATCTATATCGAAGACGGGTCCGACATCGCGCGCGAACTGTATCTGGCGCTGCTGGTCGATCGTCAGACCAGCCGAATCGGTTTCGTCTGCTCCACCGAGGGTGGCATGGACATCGAGGAAGTCGCCGCCAACACGCCTGACAAGATCGTCAGCTTCAGCGTCGATCCGGCCACCGGCTATCAGCCCTTTCACGGCCGTCGCGTCGCCTTTTCGCTGGGGCTGGAGGGCGCGCAGGTCAAGCAGTGCGTGCAGTTGATGGGCAACCTCTACAAAGCCTTCACCGAGAAGGACATGGAGATGCTGGAGATCAACCCGTTGATCGTGACCGACACCGGCACGCTCAAGGTGCTGGACGCCAAGGTCAGCTTCGACGGCAACGCGATGTACCGTCACAAGGACATCGCCGAGTTGCGCGACGAAACCGAGGAGGACGCCAAGGAACTCGCCGCCTCCAAATACGACCTGAACTATATCGCGCTGGACGGTGAAATCGGCTGCATGGTCAATGGCGCGGGCCTTGCCATGGCGACGATGGACATCATCAAGCTGTATGGCGCGGAGCCCGCCAACTTTCTCGACGTGGGCGGCGGCGCGACCAAGGAAAAGGTGACCGAGGCGTTCAAGATCATCACCTCCGATCCGCAGGTGAAGGGCATTCTGGTCAATATCTTCGGCGGCATCATGCGCTGTGATGTCATCGCCGAAGGCGTGGTCGCCGCCGTCAAGGAAGTCGGCCTCAAGGTGCCGCTGGTCGTCCGGCTGGAAGGAACCAACGTCAAGGAAGGCAAGGCGATCATCAACGAATCCGGTCTGGACGTCGTGGCCGCCGACGACCTGAAGGACGGGGCCCAGAAGATCGTGAAGGCGGTCAAGGGCTAGGAAAGACCGGGTGCCGCTCCTCCGCTCCCTCGTGGTTGCCACTATGATGGCTGCGCCCGTTACAGCTTCTGCGCAGGCTGGTGACGATACGATATTCGCCGCCTTCGCAGCGAACTGTCTGTCGCCTTATCTGACGGCGGATCAGGCCGTCGACAGGATTGGCAGGACCGGCGCGCGCCTCGATTACTACGACCGCGCGCCCGCTTCGGATGTCGCCCCGTCGGAAGTCGCGCGCGGCACCGATCAACGCCCCGTCACCCCCGGCACCGACCGCCGCTGTGACGTCGCATTCGATGGCGACCATGGCATGGCGGCGGCAGAGGCGGCGATCCGAACACTGGCGTCCGAGGGCATCCGGACGCTGCCCCCCCTGCCCGAAACCCACGCGACCGCCGCGCTGCCCGGCACGACCCTGCTGGCGGCCCGCGCCCTGAACCCGGCGCGCGTCGCGGTCGTCCACACCGGCACGCGCCCCGGCCCCACCGGTCCCGAGACGTTCCTGTCGGTCGAACGCCTGACCCCGGACGCCAGCCGCGAGGCGATGAAATGAAACGCGCGCTGCTTCTCCTGCTGACATTGGCCGGATGCGCTTCCACGGGGCCGAACGGCTTCGGTCCCGGCGTGTCGGACATCGCGGCACAACGCGTGCGCTTCGCCGCCGAAGCCGTCTGCCTGAACAACCGGACCCTCCGCACGCAGGACGCTGCGGCGCGGGCGCTGAATTTTCCGGTCCGCGAACGCGACGGCGACTCTATCGTCTATGCCAACCCCGGTACGCTGACGTTCATCCGCATCGGCCCGGCACCGGATCAGAGCTTTACCGACGATCAGGGCCAGCGCCAGATCGTGAGCGGCACCGGCTGTTCCGTCGGATCGCCCGCGGTGGGCACCGCGACCGCCAATCGTCTGGCCGGGGAAATACTTGCGCCGCGCCTGGTCGACGGCAGCGATACCTTGCTGGCCCCGCGCGGGGCGGGCCGCAATCCGGACGGCGGCGTCGGATTCTTCTTCGATAACCTGTCGGTGACCCTGCCGCTTGCGCGCACCACGTTTGTCGACCCCGAAACGGGCGAAGGCGTCGCCTTCGACCACCCCGTCATCCTTATCGTTCATAACTGACCAGCCGGAGGCCCCATGGCCATTCTCATCGACAAAAACACCAAGGTGATCTGCCAGGGCCTGACCGGTTCGCAGGGGACATTCCACACCGAACAGGCAATTGCCTATGGCACGAAAATGGTCGGCGGCGTGACACCCGGCAAAGGGGGGCAGACGCATCTGGGCCTGCCGGTCTTCGACAGCTCCCACGAAGCGGTCGCCCACACCGGCGCGACGGCCAGCGTGATCTACGTCCCGCCCCCCTTCGCCGCCGATTCCATCCTCGAGGCCATCGACGCCGAAATTCCGCTGGTCGTCTGCATCACCGAAGGCATCCCGGTGCTCGACATGACGCGCGTCAAACGCGCGCTGGACGGCTCGAAAACCCGGCTGATCGGGCCGAACTGCCCCGGTGTCATCACGCCCGGCGAATGCAAGATCGGCATCATGCCGGGTCACATCCACAAACGCGGGTCGGTCGGGGTCGTATCCCGCTCCGGCACGCTGACCTACGAGGCGGTGAAACAGACGACCGACATGGGGCTGGGCCAGTCGACCGCCGTGGGCATCGGTGGCGACCCGATCAAGGGGACCGAGCACATCGACGTGCTGGAGATGTTCCTCGCCGACCCGGAAACCCAGTCGATCATCATGATCGGCGAGATCGGCGGAACGGCGGAAGAGGAAGCCGCGCAGTTTCTCGCCGACGAACGCAGGGCCGGTCGCTGGAAGCCGACCGCCGGGTTCATCGCAGGGCGCACCGCCCCTCCGGGCCGCCGCATGGGCCACGCCGGCGCCATCGTCGCGGGCGGCAAAGGTGACGCGGAATCGAAGATCGAGGCGATGAAATCGGCTGGCATCGTCGTCGCCGACAGTCCGGCGACGCTGGGCGAGGCCGTGAAGGACGCGATCGGGTGACGTGATCCATCGACCCCGACTGGAGTGACGGCATGAGAACCGCCGAACAAAGCGAAAAAGGCTGCGCCCGCCCCGGCGGGATCGTTCGGACCCGACGCAATGGCGGGCATCGTGCGATCGCGTTCGGCGTCTTCGCTTCGCTGCTTTTCATCACGCCCGCTGCCGCCGACATCGCGACGGCCTGCGCCGGGACGAGCACATTCCCTGACGCCGTCACCCAGCTTGAATCCGAGGGCTGGACCGTCCTGACCCGCGATTCCGACCTGACAGAAGCGCAGGTCGATGCCCTCGCCTGGACCCTGATGACCGGCTATCTGGCCGGGGACGACGGCGGCGAGGATATTGCCACCCTGCTCGATCTGCAACGCCGGTCCGCGCCCGGCCTGCTGGCCCGGCGGGATACCGATACGACGAAATCCCGCGTTCTGACCGACGACGATGGCGTCCTGACCATCGTCCAGACCCGCACCCTCCCCGGACGGGTCGAGCGGATCTGCCGATTTGCCACGACAGGGAACGCGGCTGCGGATGCGCCCGTTGGTCTGACGATAATCAACACCACCGAGGTCGACGGCGCGCCCGAAACCCTTGCCGAAATCGCAACCGTCCTCACCGAGGAAACGAAGCCATGACCGACCAATCCGACAACGACGTCTTCCGCTCCACCAGCTTCATGCAGGGGCATAATGCGGAATACCTCGAACAGATGTATGCCCGCTACGCCAATGATCCGACCGCCGTGGACGAGACGTGGAAGCAGTTCTTCGCCGCCATGGGCGACGAGGGCAAGGTCGCGCAGGCCGAGGCCGCCGGGCCAAGCTGGGCGCGCACCGACTGGCCGCCGGTGCCGGGCGACGATCTGACCGCGGCGCTGACCGGCGAATGGCCGGCGGAACCAGAGGGCAAGGCGGCTGGCGACAAGATCAAGGCCAAGGCGGCGCAGGCCGGCGCGGCCCCCTCCGACGATCAGATCAAGCGCGCCGTGCTGGACTCCATCCGCGCCATCATGCTGATCCGGGCCTATCGCATTCGTGGCCATCTGGCCGCCGACCTGGACCCGCTGGGCATGCGCAACGACGTGCCCCACCCCGAACTGGACCCAGGGTCCTACGGCTTCACCGATGCCGACATGGACCGCCCGATCTTCATCGACAACGTGTTGGGGCTGGAGGTCGCGACCCTCAACCAGATCATCGCGATCCTGAAGCGGACGTATTGTGGCACCTTCGCGCTGCAATACATGCACATTTCCGACCCCGAACAGTCCGGCTGGCTGAAGGAACGCATCGAGGGCCTGGGCAAGGAGATCGAGTTCACCCAGAACGGCAGGCGCGCCATCCTCAACAAGCTGGTCGAGGCCGAGGGCTTCGAGAAATACCTGCACGTCAAATACATGGGAACCAAGCGCTTTGGCCTGGACGGGGGCGAGGCGCTGATCCCCGCGATGGAACAGATCATCAAGCGCGGTGGGCAACTGGGCCTGTCGGACATCGTGATCGGAATGCCGCACCGGGGTCGCCTGTCGGTCCTCGCGAACGTGATGAACAAGCCCTACAAGGCGATCTTCAACGAGTTTCAGGGCGGCAGCTTCAAACCCGAGGACGTCGACGGATCGGGCGACGTGAAATATCACCTCGGCGCGTCGTCGGACCGCGAATTCGACGGTAACACCGTGCATCTGTCGCTGACCGCGAACCCCTCCCACCTCGAAGCGGTCAACCCCGTCGTTCTGGGCAAGGTCCGCGCCAAACAGGATCAGATCGGCGACACCAGCCGCAAGAAGGTCGCGGGCCTTTTGCTGCACGGCGATGCGGCCTTTGCCGGTCAGGGCGTGGTGGCGGAATGTTTCGCCCTCTCGGGCGTGCGCGGTCACCGCACCGGCGGCACCATCCATATCGTCGTGAACAACCAGATCGGGTTCACGACCGCGCCGCACTTCTCGCGCTCCAGTCCCTATCCCACCGACAACGCGCTGGTGGTCGAGGCGCCGATCTTCCACGTCAACGGCGACGATCCCGAAGCCGTGGTTCACGCCGCCCGCGTCGCCATCGAGTTCCGGCAGAAGTTCGGCAAGGACGTCGTGCTCGACATCTTCTGCTATCGCCGCTTCGGCCATAACGAGGGGGACGAGCCGATGTTCACCAACCCCCTGATGTACAAGCAGATCAAACAGCAGAAAACGACGCTGACGCTCTATACCGAGCGGCTGGTCAAGGACGGACTGATCCCCGAGGGCGAAATCGAGGACATGAAATCCGCCTTCCAGGACAAGCTGGCCGAGGAATTCGAGGCCGGACGCGATTACAAGCCCAACAAGGCCGACTGGCTGGACGGGCGCTGGTCGCATCTGGATCGCCGGAAAGAGGACGATTACATCCGCGGTGAAACCGCGATCCCCGAAGCGACCTATACGGAGGTCGGTGCGGCCGTGTCGGCGGCACCCGATGGCTTTCCGCTGCACAGGACCATCGGTCGCCTGCTGGACGCCAAGGCCGAGATGTTCAAGACCGGCGCGAACTTCGACTGGGCCACCGCCGAAGCGCTGGCGTTCGGGTCGCTGCTGACCGAGGGCTACAGGGTCCGCCTGTCGGGGCAGGACAGCACGCGCGGCACCTTCAGCCAGCGTCATTCGTCCTTCGTCAACCAGCAGACCGAGGAACGCTATTACCCCCTCAACCACATCCGCGAAGGGCAGGCGCACTTCGAAGTCATCGATTCCGCCCTGTCGGAATACGCGGTGCTGGGGTTTGAGTATGGCTACTCGCTGGCCGAACCCAACGCCCTGACCATGTGGGAAGCGCAGTTCGGCGACTTCGCCAACGGTGCGCAGATCATGTTCGATCAGTTCATCAGTTCCGGCGAGTCCAAATGGCTCCGCATGTCGGGCCTCGTCTGCCTTCTGCCGCACGGCTACGAAGGTCAGGGGCCGGAGCATTCGTCGGCGCGCCTGGAACGCTTCCTGCAGCAATGCGGCTCCGACAACTGGATCGTGGCAAACTGCACCACGCCCGCCAACTACTTCCACATCCTGCGCCGTCAGCTGCACCGCGATTTCCGCAAACCGCTGATCCTGATGACCCCGAAATCGCTGTTGCGCCACAAGATGGCGGTCTCGAAGAAGGAGGAATTCACCCTCGGCTCCTCCTTCCACCGCGTCCTCTGGGACGATGCACAGCACGGCAATTCGGACACGGAACTGGTCGCCGACGACAAGATCAAGCGCGTCATCATCTGTTCGGGCAAGGTCTACTTCGACCTGCTAGAAGAGCGCGATGCGCGTGGCATCACCGATGTCTATATCCTGCGGCTGGAGCAGTTCTATCCGTTCCCGGCCCTGTCGATGGTCAACGAGCTGCAACGCTTCCTGAAGGCCGAAATCGTCTGGTGTCAGGAAGAGCCCAAGAACCAGGGCGGCTGGACATTCGTCGAGCCGAACATCGAATGGGTGCTGACCCGTATCGGCGCCAGCCATACCCGCCCCCGTTATGTCGGTCGCGCCGCCAGCGCGTCGCCCGCAACGGGCCTCGCCAGTCAGCATAAATCCCAACAGGCAGCGCTCGTCGACGAAGCGCTGAGCACGGAGTAACCCGCCATGACCATCGAAGTTAAAGTCCCCACCCTGGGCGAATCCGTGACCGAGGCCACCGTGGCCACCTGGTTCAAACAGCCCGGCGATACCGTCGCCGTCGACGAAATGCTCTGCGAACTGGAGACCGACAAGGTCACCGTCGAAGTGCCATCGCCCGCCGCCGGAACGCTGGGCGAAATCGTCGCCGCCGAGGGCGAGACCGTCGGCGTCGACGCCCTGCTGGCGACCATATCGGAAGGCGAAGGCGAAGCCCCGGCACCCAAGGCCGAAAAGTCCGCCCCAAAGGCCGAACCAGTCGAAAAGGCCGAGCCGGTCGAGGTCAAACCCGACGTCAAGGCCGACCCCGGCAATGCCCCCGCCGATACCGGCGGCGAGGCGATCGACATCATGGTGCCTGCCCTGGGCGAGAGCGTGACCGAGGCCACCGTCGCCACCTGGTTCAAGCAACCGGGCGAGACCGTCTCCGTTGACGAAATGCTCTGCGAGCTGGAGACCGACAAGGTCTCGGTCGAGGTGCCCAGCCCTGCCGCAGGCACCCTGACCGAAATCCTGGCGCAGGAGGGCGAGACCGTCGCCGCCGGCAGCAAGCTGGCCCTTCTGACCACCGGGGCCGGGGCGATCGCCACGCCAAAACCTGCCAGTCCTGAACCCGGTTCCGATGCGGGCAAGCCCGAAGCCAAGGCCGGTGACGCGGCCAGGGGCGACGTCGAAAACGCGCCCTCGGCCAAGAAGATGATGGCTGAAATGGGCCTGTCCGACGCGCAGGTCAAAGGCACCGGCCGCGACGGTCGGGTGATGAAGGAAGACGTGCTCAAGGCCGGCTCCGCCGCGAAATCGACCGCGCCTGACGCGAAACAGGCCCCGCGCGCGCCCACCCCCGCCGGGGACGATGCGCGGGAGGAGCGGGTGAAGATGACCCGCCTGCGCCAGACCATCGCCAAGCGTCTGAAAGACAGCCAGAACACCGCCGCCATGCTGACCACCTATAACGAGGTGGACATGGGCGCAGTCATGGACTTACGAAGCGAATACAAGGACCTGTTCCAGAAGAAGCACGGCGTGAAACTGGGCTTCATGTCCTTCTTCACCAAGGCCTGCGTCCACGCCCTGCGCGAAGTGCCCGAAGTGAATGCCGAGATCGACGGCACCGACGTCGTCTACAAGCACTTCGTCCACATGGGCATCGCGGCAGGCACGCCGCAGGGCCTCGTCGTCCCGGTGATCCACGACGCCGACCAGATGTCGTTTGCCGAAATCGAGAAGGCCATCGCCGAAAAGGGCGCCGCCGCGCGCGACGGCAAGCTGTCGATGGCCGACATGCAGGGCGGCACCTTCACCATCTCGAACGGCGGCGTCTACGGCTCG
>Ga0209634_1001023_pt1 | contig 21017 bp, 22 predicted proteins | sample LinPmetageLP40_FD_184043 | JGI IMG/M metagenome (GOLD analysis project Ga0209634, IMG submission 184043) | Marine viral communities from the Pacific Ocean - LP-40 (SPAdes) (version 2) | ecosystem: Environmental > Aquatic > Marine > Oceanic | place: Pacific Ocean | collected 2010-08-26 | reverse complement strand
GACAACACCCAAACTGAGTTCCATGACACCCACCAAGCTTCAGGAGGCAATTAGAACAATTTTGGAACTTACATGCAGTGTCATCATCTGGACAACACCCAAACTGAGTTCCATGACACCCACCAAGCTTCAGGAGGCAATTAGAACAATTTTGGAACTTACATGCAGTGTCATCATCTGGACAACACCCAAACTGAGTTCCATGACACCCACCAAGATTTTTTATTGGTAGGGAGTATGAAACCATACATACAGCGGCAATAGTGAAAAACTTCATCATTTATACTTAATTAGATATATTAATAGAATCAATTTTTTATCTAATTATAATTTATGTCTGGTAATTATAGAAAAATAAATTTACCTGAATATTGTAAATATTTAGCAGAAAATCCTATAAGTATTATGGACCAACGAAAATTTAGAACTATAATAAAAAATAAGATAGAAAAACGTGTTGTTCGTCCTTTAACACCAGAAAATTTTGATAAAATTATAACATCTGAAATTTTTACCTATATGTTAAAATTATATGACTCCTATTTTTTTAATCACAGTCTTTTAAAGTTTTTTAAAGAAAATAAATGTGCACTCACAATTTGTTATGGTCACAAATGTGCATCTGTAGCAGGACTATGTAGACTTAATTTAAAAAATAGATGTTATACTATTGAGTTATCTCCTAAAACATTTAAAAAGGCGTTCTCTAAAAATAGAATTTTCGATATAGGAAATATAAATTGTAAAAATATATTGGAATGTATATTACTCACATTTGAACATGAACTAATACATGCGTTAGGTGGTTGTTTTTGTTATATGGAACACCACACAAATAAAGGCCCAGGAAATTGGTCAGGAAAAACATCACCAAAAACTGGACATAGCAAAACATTTATGAGTATCTTATATAATACATTTGGTCATAAAAAGTATACACATGGATTATTTGGAAGGACAGAACTATCACAATTTAATAATCCAGAAGGTATAAAAAGACTCAAATTGCAACTACGTGTAGGTTATACAATTAGTTATCAAGTAAAAATATCAGGGAAAATAATGCTAGTATACGGTACCATAACTAAAATTAATAGAACAAGAATACGTGTAAAAAGTCATTCAGATAGCAAAATTTGGAACGTATCTATATTATCACTGAAATCAATTAATGGTAATAAACTTAATGAACTTCTAGATATTAGTAATAATAGATATAATGCTACTATAAATAATACTCCATTTATCTCCGAAAATCCTATAAAAATAAAACATAATAAAAAATCAATTACTCCTACAATTGTACCTAAAAAAACCAAATTACCTACCAAATTAGTAATAAAAAAATCACCTAAAAAAACAATTACTCCGACTAGTCCACCTATAAAATCGATATTACCTACTAAGTTAGTAATTAGACCTAAAAGGATTAAATATGCTTATAATATAGATAAATTTAAAAAAATACATAGAGGTAAAGGTGTGGTTAAAGAACTATCACCATGTAGTTTTCCTTTTAAATATAAGGGAGAACTATATAATGATTGTTTAGACACCGGTAAGGGGGCGTGGTGTGCTACCAAAACCAAAAAGAATAAAACTATTGATGTTTGGGGTTATTGTACTTAGTATTATCAGATTTGTTATAATATCTAGTTACATCTGTGTCGCCTCTGGTATAATCTAAGAATTTTTTGAGAGCGTTTCTTCTTTCCTTGACTGAAGCATTTGGATTATCTAAAATGAATTTACCATAAGAAAATATTTTTTTATTAAATACTCTGTTCATATATTAACTAATAAAATTGATTTAGCTAAATCAATTTTATCAATTATATCAATTATATATTATGCTCCATTTAATTTTTTAAGTAAAAAAATTTATCAGCAATGATATTTTCAATGGAGATTTGAACTTAATATTGATTGCAAACAATGTGGTAATCTATCTAAAATGATTATGATTTATTTATAAATATCATAAATGGTATGGTGTACAACCTAATAAGGGTTGGGATAAAATTCTATTTATTAAGTGATAATTGGTTTTATAAACCTTTGTTAGCACAATTATATAGTTACAAAAATTATAAAAAGCTAAAAATTTTATACTAAATGTATTAAAAAGAATAAATATCTGGCGATATACCAATTGGGGTAAATTGTGAATAGTATTATGTTGGTAGGGTCATAACTTATCCTGGATATTTATACCAATCGCGATTAATAGATAATGATATTTGACGTCTAAAATCTTTATCTGTATCAAATTTTATATATTTTTTTTCTCTACAAATTTTTAATGTATCATAAATAATAATTTTTAATAGATTTATCTCTTCTACAGAAAGTTCATCTATATTTTGAATTAATGAATAGTATGTTTTTAGTATAGGACGATCCTGTTTAGACCAATTTATTATTCCATTAATATCCGAATAACAACTTACTGTAATTCTAATAATTGTACTTTTACTAAATAAATCTAAATATAAATATTTTGTAATAATATTAAATTTTGATTCAATATACAAACCATTATGTATAATTCTATGAATTATAAAATTAGTATTTACTACTCTTTCAATATCTCTAAGTTCAGAATCTAGGTCCTTATAAGGATGAATATATTCCATTAGTAATAAGTTTAATTAAATCTTTAAATATTTTACACTTCTTCAAAACAAACTTTTAATGTTTTATTAGATAGTATATAACGCAAATAATAGTATATAATAGCACCCATTAATGCCTCACTTCTATCGTCAGTTAAAGCGTATGCTGTAGCCCAATATAGAATGAACTGAATTACGGGATGATGGGTAATTGATTTTTGAATATCACCTGTACGTCTACCAATATCTTGAGCAAATACTTGAATAATTCCATATGCACCTAATATACGCAATATATAATTTAGTACATTGTTAGGTATTATATTAGTAATCCATTTACGCATTGATAATTTATTATAAAAAATATCTTGATACACTAAAAATACAATAAAAGTTCCACATAGTATATTAATTATATAATATTTAGTTGTAAAAACATTTTTGTTTTTATTGGTCATTTATAACTATAGTATATAAATTATTTAATCATTAATATTTAATATTATTTCATAAAAATTTGTTTTAGGAAATTGGTCTACTTGTATAATATCTGTAATATTTTTGGGTTTAGCAATATTTAATGACCTGATATCACGAATTAAACTATTTATATTACATGATACATATATTAATTGCGAAATATTAGAACACTTATTTAGAGTTTCTATAACTGAACTATATAGTCCTCTTCTTGGGGGATTAACTATTGCTACAATATCTTTACCAATAATATCCTTAGATTCTAAAATATCTTTCAATCCGTCTTCTGCTGTTTTATTAATAAATTCTATATTAGAAATATTATTTATTTTTGAATTATCGTTCGCATCATTGATACACGAACTATTAGAATCTATCCCATATACTTTATAACATTTATTAGCTAGGAAAATACCTATAGTACCAGTACCACAACACACATCTAAAACTACTTTATCTTTATTTAAATTTGCTATTAATGCAATTTTGTTATAAATTATTTCAGCTGTATAAGAATTTACTTGAAAAAAAGAACTTGGTGATATTTTAAAATTGTAAGACGCAAGTTTCTCTATTATATATTTCTCACCAAATATATGATAATAAATATTATGATTTCGCGTCTCCTTTAAGGATTCACTATTTTGATAAAATATAGATTTTAATGTATATTTTTTAGAATCCAAAAACTTTTTAATTTTTGGTATCATTATTTTTTTCTCTTTATCCCAATCTTTATTATATTTGGATAAAGATTGGATATGAAATACTAACATAATTGAATTATAATGTGTATTATGAATTGTAATATGTCTCCAAAATCCGTCTAATTTAGGATAAGAAACTGGGTCCAAGTTAGATTGATTAATAATCCAATCTTTAATAAAATTACATATACTTATTGCAATATTACTACAATATACATTTTCTATAGCTGGTTGAATTGTTTTATCCTTTTGCATAGTACCAACTTCTATGTTACCTTGTTTATCAAATCCAAACGAAAGGTTAATCTTATTTCTATATCGGACTGGTACAGGTGATGGGATAATAGGTTCTATATTAAATAGATTAATACTATTTAATTTGGTTTTAGCTTCATCAGATTTATTTTTTAATTCAAATAGATAGTCACTTTGACCATACATTTATAAAATAAAATTAAATTAATCGTAATTCAATTTTATATTATTTAGATACATTACTATAAAGACAATCCTAATTTTTTAGATTTTTCCAAAAATTTGTCTTGTACTAGTTTTCTATTATTATTATCACCATTCCAAACTTTCAGTGCAGATGATTGTAATGCTCTCCCATAAGAAAAAGATAACATCCAAGGATTATTTTGATAATTATTACACAAAGCTTCTAAATTAGCCTGAGCATCTTCTTCGGATTGACCACCAGATAAAAATAATATTGCTGGAATATTAGGATCGACACTTTCTCTCAATGTGTTATATGTATTAGTTATTATTTTCAAGATACTTGATTTCTCATCACTATTACTAGAAGGTATTATCATATTTATTTTTAATAAAATATAGTTTAAATCTACTTCACATTTACGTAAATATATAAATAATGATTTTAATACTTGTTTAGTAACTTGAGAATATTTTTCCATTGTAAAATTACCGGTCATTAATATTTCTGGTTCAATTATTGGTACCATATTACAAGACAAACTTATCATAGCATATTTAACTAAATTTTGTACATTTCTATTAATTAATAATGGACTAGGATATTTTTTTTCTTGGTCAATTTTAAATACTGCCCTCCATTTAGTAAATCTGGCACCCTGTTCATAATATTTTTTACATCTTTCTTCTAAAGTATCTAATCCCTTAGTAATTTGTTCATCACCATAATCTGATAATAGCTCTAAACCTTCGTCTACTTTTATACCTATAACTATATTTTTGTTTATTAAATGGTCTATTATCAAATTACCATTAGCATTTTTTTGATATAAAGTTTCTTCGTGTAATATCACACCACTAATATATTTTTCATATGAAGGTGTAGATAATAATATATCTCTATAATCTCTTCGATTTTTTTCGGTATTGCTAACATCAATTGAACTAAATCTTTTACCTATAGTATTTACACTTTCATCAGCAGCAAGTATACCTTTATTAGCAGTAAGCTTATTAATTGTTTCGCTAAGCATTATAACTATATTATGTAAATAATTATTTAATATTAAACTTACTAACTTAATTTTTTCTCTACCATTTTTTCTAAATTTTTTTTAGAATTTAAAATTTTATTATTTAAGTTATCAGATTCCATTTCAGAATCATTGTATTCTGGGGCTGAACTATTAGCTGTAATATTTTTATATTCGCTATCAGATTTACTAGTTTCAGTGTCAGATGATTTTTTTGTTTTTTTTTTTTGTAAATATTTAATTTTTTCCTTTTTAGGATATTTTTTTGTAATAGATTGGCAAACATCTATAGCTCGATTAACTAAATCATGGTCAAATCCTTTCTTTTTTAATAATTCCAATGCTATATATTGATTTGAGATTCCTTCTTTCAATAAATATGGATATACAATATTATTTTCATCATCTCTTTTACTTGGAATTTTATAATTTTTGTAAGATCCTGAATTGGATAATTTAGATAAGAAATTATAATGGGTAGTAATAATAGATATACTGTTATTGAAATTACCTAATTTCTCACCGATAGCATAACCACCTGACATTCCTTCTTCTGGGTTAGTACTGCTAAATATTTCATCCATTACTACAAATGAGAAATTAGTTTTATTTAGATTTTCTAAACGGTCTATATGATTTTTAGCTCGCTTCATTTCTGATTCAAATAATGAATCTTTTCCTTTACAGTCTGGAATATTTAAATAGGTGTTAATAATTGAGAAAGGAGTCATTTTAATATCATTACATGAGCTTATTGTTAAAGTTTGTGATAATAATATTGATAATGTTAACGCCTTAATAAATGTGGATTTTCCACCTGCATTAGGTCCAGTAATTATTATATTATTTGGTACTGAGCCACCTATTTTAATATCATTAGTAATTGCTTTATTGGGTTCTAATACTGGATTCCACAATTTTTGGATTTTTAATATAGGATTTTTATTATTAATATATTCAGAAAATACAAATTTAGAATCTGACTTTTCGGATTGTTTAATCAGAGTACATATAGAATAATAACTATCAATTGTTGCTAAATATTTAAGAGGTTGAATCAATTCTTTTTTATTAGATTTAATTTTATTAAATGTTATTAAAATTTTTCCTTTATTACTGGTTAAATATGGTTCTTTTTCAAATAGAGGGTCATCAATATTAGGAATATCGTTGTAGTCTAATTTTACTGAAATATGCTTACTAATTTTATTATATAATGTTTTTGTTAATTTTACAAATTTTGTTATATTATTTATTTTACTATGTAGTTGATTTATTATCTGATTTGTATTTTTAGATATTTCAAAACTATTATATACATTTTGAATATAAAAAATTATAGAAGTTATAATCGAAATATACTTAGATAATTTAGATTTAGCACTATTACTGGACATATTCATAGGCATCAATGGATTACTAAATATAGAAACCTTAAGTAATTTAAAATAAACCTTAAAATTTAATTTAATATTTGTAAATAATTTTAAATAAATATATGGCATAATAACTAAAAATAATGGAGATAATAAACCATATATAGGTGCAAATATTATTTTAAAATAATTATAATATTGTAATACCTTTTCATTTTGATTAAATTGTAGTAGATATTTATGTTTAAAATATACCATATCTAATAATTGCTCAGTGTCCGTACTCAACTCTTTCCAAAACCAAAGAATACCTTTTTCTATTTTTTTAATATCATCTAGATAAGTTTGGATTGTATCATATAAATCATTATTTTCGCAAATTTTTTTTAGTATAGATTGTCTTTGTTCCAATATATTAATATTGTCAGAAGGATTTTTTAAAATATTTTCTAAATGAACAGTTCCTAATTTAGTTTTAGTCTTATTTAAAATATTTATAATATTATTATCTGGATCACTTGAATTTCCTGAAAAAATCTCTAAATCAGAAAATACATTATCATTTATTATTCTATTATTTTCATTCAAAGATATAATATTTTTAGCTATATCATAACATTCTTTGTCTTTTAATAGACTGTTACTAATATTATTAATATTAGTTTCCGTTTTACCAATAATTTTATCAAATGCTTCTTTCGAAAAATAACCCAAATTTTTATTAATATTCATTAAATTTAATTTTTGTTTTTATTTTAACGATTTTACGTGAGGTTTTTTTTCTTGAAGTATTATATAATGGATAATACAAATTTAGCATTTTTAAATTATAATACCAGTACCGAACATAGTTGGTCTAATGTAAGTGGATTTTCTCAATTAAAAATTATTAATGTTCAAAAAACTGGAAATATTAATAAAAATATAAAAAAATGGAACATTCTACCTAAATTAAATTCAGCTAAATAAATGTTTTAAAAAATTGATTTAATATTAATATTCATTATTAAATTAATAATGAATATTGAATATAATGGAAAAACATACAATTTTATTAAACAATCGGGATTAACTAATACACAATTTTATGAAAAATGTTGGTACATAGCTAAATCAGAACCAAAAAATCAAAAAGAATACGATTTATATGATAAGATGTCTAATATTCACATAAATAAACTTTTCTTAAATTGTAAATATAGTAATAATATAGAAACCAATCTTAGTAAGTTATCTAACTAATCTACATTTCTTATCAATTTTGAATGTTTTACATTTTTTTGTTTTTGGTACAATATTAATAACACATTTTGATTTGATGCCATATAAAGGTTTTACACATCCCTTTTCTCTCTTAACCTTTTTTTCTACTTTATTTTTTTTAATCCCCTTTTTATCATTAATACATCTTGCCCTAAACATTTCATAACGCTCTCGTATGTCTTCATAACTTAAATTAGAAGTTTTACCTAACATTCTATTAATTTCTTCGTGTAATAGATATAACCATTTAGATAATGAGTCTCTATTATCCATTACCTTTAAATTTAATGGTACCGCTACTATATTTTTTTTATAATTTTCTCTACAATATTTACATGGTAAAATTTTATTTAAAGATAAAAAAAATTTATAATAATCTTTTTTTTGAGTATTGGTTGGATTTGTAGGATAATTAAAAGATATAGCATGCAACGAATGCCATAAACTTGGACCCCAAACCGATGTTAACATTCCATCTGAACTATTAAAATCTTCTTGATTAAAAACTTTAGTATTAGTGCATTGAGACATACTATAATATAATATTTTTATTTAAATATACACTATACTATATAAAAAAAAATATTATATTAATTTAGATGCAAGAAAAAACTAATTGGAAAAAAAGTTCTAAAAATACCATTAATTCTCAAAAAAAAATAGGTAATTTAGGTTTTGTTGGAAAATTAATGAAAGAATTTAAATTAAAATCAACTAATAGTAAAGTTAGTAATAGTACTAATAAAGTGTTTACACCCGACTTACATGGATATCTATTACATACTAACACCCCTGGTAAAATAAAAAAAACTGGTAATAAAATAGTATATGATTCATTATGGTCTGGTAAAAATAAAATGTTACCTGCATGTTCGAATGAGCAAACATTTGAAAAGACAAGAGTTAATAATAAACCCAATAAAAATTCTATAAAATTGCCTAGACCTACGTACCACGATATTAAATTTAAAGTATATCCTAAAATAGGTTATTTTCCTATAGGTCATAAAAAAGATAAAAATTTCAAAAAACTTAGTCTACCTACGACGGTTCAACGAGAAAAATGTTGGAAAAAAAGGTCTCAAATTTCTCCATGGCTCTTAGGTAACAAAAGTAGTCTGAATGGTCAATGTGTTAATGATACACATTGTAATAAAAATTTAGTATGTGGTAATTCACTTAAGGGATTTAAAAGAGGTAAATGTATACGTAAAGTATCTAAATCAACAAGTGGATTAAAAAATGGAGAACCTTGCATAAATAATTCTAATTGTTCATCGAAAAAATGTTTAAAAAATATAACCGGATTAGGTAAAGGAAAATGTATAACAATGGGTGTTATAGATGGACAACCGTGTAAATATGACTACCAATGTAAAAATAAGAGTTGCACGGGAAATACACTCGGATTAGGTAAAGGAACATGTAAAAAAATGAAAATATTGTCTGGCAAGAGCAAAAAAGGAACATCTAAAAAGGGAGAAGATTGTAAAGAAAGTACTGACTGTATAAGTGGTAAATGCATTGGTAGCAATTACGGTTTTTCATCAGGTAAATGTAAATAAAATAAAGTATTTAAGAAAAAAAAAATAATAGTAATAAATGCTTTGTTTGTCACCTGAAGAATATTTTGGTAATATTGAATATAAATTATATTTTAATATTTCTAATAAACATAGAATAGAAAAATATATCACTCAATTAAATTTTAGAATTAATGAGGGACATGGTAAAGCAATATACATTATTGGTGTTACCGATAATGGATATATAGGAAATATAGATATAGACTTGTTAGATATCAATATATTATTCTTAAATTATATTTGTAAAAAACTTAATTGTAGACTTAATTTTATTTTAAAATGTAATTATCAAAATAATAAATTTATAATTTGTCATGTTATTAAAGACAACTTTATACCTAAGGTAATTGTTTAAATAAATATGAACTTACTTAAAAATATAAGTATTTATGTATTAAAATGCAAAAATATTTATCTTTTATCTTCCTATTTATTAACCTTGTGTCTGCATCATATGATATTAATGACAATTTGTCCGTAGATTTTTATTTAACAAATGAAGGTGCTACAATTAATAATACAAATAATCCTTATAAATTTTCAACTTCGTTTAATCCCGAATATCAACTTTATTCGGTTAGTAAATTAAATACGTGTAAACAAATATGTGCAATAAATAATAGTTGCCGTGGCATATTTTATAATATTTTAAATAATTATACAGAATGCTTTGGTTTATCTAATCTCGGATTTACTAGTACTACTAATACCAATTCATATAGCTACACTAAAGTTATACATCATACTTATAATCATAATGATAATGTTATAGAAGGTTTTCTATATAATACAAATGATGAACACGAACAAGAAACTATATATATTGATGAAAACCATAATGGTATTTATGATGTTGGTGAACCATTTACACACCCATTACCTAATAGGTCGTTCTATTTTTATAATATCGTTTCTGGTACATATATTATCCGTAAAGTTGAGACAGATGGTCAAGTTATTTTACCAAATATTAAGGGTCTATCTAAAACAGATGAAGACGAATTAGATGGTTATCCTGGTTTAGTTTTAGATTATTTTGATACTGGTCATATACATTTAGAAGGACCTTATGGTGGTATTATAGGAAATGAACACCATCATGAAAAGGTTTCTTTTGATTATATTTTAGAGAAAAATAATAGTAAATTTATGTCATTTTATCATAGTTCATCGATAACACTGGGATTTTTAGATGATATTATTTTAGATAAAGATGGTGATGATATTTTTATAGAAACTTATGATACATCTAATATTAAAGCAAATATTTCAGTTAGTTATAATAATATAAATTATACATATTTAGGCGAAGTTAACACAATACATGATATGAATTCATATGACATTAGTAATATAAATTATAATCACCCAGTTCTTTTTATTAAGCTAATTTTTTTTGGTACTGGTAGTGAACCATTAAATATTTTGAATATATATGGAAAAAATACCAGTATAGGAGACCCTGCTTACGGTTGGAAAATAACGGTACCATTTGATTCTTATATATATTTCTATATAGATAACCATTATTTTTTTGGATGTTATTTTCATTGCTATTCAAGACTTGAAGATTATGATAGTAGAGAATCATGTTACTATGGGTGTGACTTACAATGGGTACAATCTGCGTGCGATTGTTATAATTATCCTCACAATTTAAGTGAGGTTCCTTTTTATGGTGAAAATTTTAATATTCAAAACTGTAGAGACGGTTGTAGGTATGAATTATTATATCAATATTATCCAAATTATTATGTTCATTCTGATATGTCTGGCAATACTAAAAATATTATAGATAATTATAATTGTAATAGTACCAATTGTCTAGACGACTTAGTTAATAGTTGCGATAATGATGATGGGTGTGAATCAATATCATACAATCATCATAATATTGCTTATAGTTATAATTCAAACACATGTCAAGAAGATAGTGAATCTATGTTTTTAGTTAAAATGTACAATGAAACTATTCCTGATCTAGAATTTATAACATCAACACCTACCACTACTATGACGAGTACACCTATTACTACTATGACGAGTACACCTATTACTACTATGACGAGCACCCCTATTACCACAATGACGAGTACACCTATTACTACTATGACGAGCACACCTATTACCACAATGACGAGTACCCCAACTTCTACAATGACGAGTACCCCAACTTCTACAATGACGAGTACCCCAACTTCTACAATGACGAGTACCCCAACTTCTACAATGACGAGTACCCCAACTTCTACAATGACGAGTACCCCAACTTCTACAATGTCGAGTACCCCAACTTCTACTGTAACTAGTATACCCATAAATAGTAATCATGGGTCAATAGGTAAAAAATTAGATTCAAATACACTTCTTATTGTGATATTAGTTATAATTATATTAGCAATAATATTGGGAGGGTTGTTTATTTTCTATTATAGAAAACGGCGTTCTATCGTTCCAATACCAAGAGATGTAAACTCTTTCGATAACCCAGTTTATGCACCTGCTACTAACCAAGATATACCGACAAATATGTACTATGATGATGTTAATCCAGGTATTCAAAATACTTTTATTGAAGAAAATACTAATTATGACCATTTAGAACCACACGAGTCATTTGATAAGAGTGCTATAGTTGTAGATGAATCTGATTACATTGTAGCAGAAACCTTATATTCAGAATCTAATTTAGATACATCAACTGATTTATAAATAATTATATTAGATTAATTTAGATTATATTATATTATATTATATTATGGATAAGAGAACAACTGAACAAAAATATTGTAGTTGTTTAATGAAAGTTAGAGGTAATATGTATATAAAAACTAAAAAAATTATATCACCATATGCAATATGTACTAATAGTTTATATAATAGACAACGAAAAAGACGTACTAAGATGGTTAGATGTACAAGTTATTATAATTTTAAAAAATATAGTATATCACATTTAAGAGCTTTTGCTTTAGAAAAAAAAATTAAAATTAAAAATAAACATAATAAATTTTATTCTAAAGTAGAATTAATAAAAAAAATACAGATATATAAGAATAAAAAATAGATTTAATCTGATTCACAATCATTTAGTATTAATAATATATTTCCACAAGGGTTAGGATTATCAAAACTACTTTTATCATGAAAAACACAGGTTGTTTCTTCTTTCTTATATACTTTTTTTTTCGAAGGAGATAAGAATTTCCTAAATAAATATTCTTGGGATTCATCCACTATTGTACATGTATTTCTATTAAACCATATGTTGTTAGGTCGTTTATGTACTATAATATCACCAACATAGTTAGTTCTGCCGACAAGCAAAACTGTACATCCCTTATTACTAAAATATTCTTGTTGTAACATTAAATCTGCACCACCTTTCATTTTATTAATATATTATAATATATTAATAAAATAAAAAATCTTTTAATATATTATAATGGCTATAAGAAAATCTTCAAAAAATAATTATAAGAATCGAAAAAACAGAAGAGTTTCCAAAAAACGCGTCAGAAAAGGTTCAAGAGCCGAATCGATTAAACATTCCAAAAGCATAAATAATCAAAGAAGCATCTATCGTAAAATAATGAATACTATTTCGAATAAGAAAAGAAAACTATCAAAACGATTTAATAAATTAAAGAGAAGTTACAGAAGAAAATCAAGTAAAAAGAGACATAGAGGTGGTTCTAGAAGACTTACCGTTAAAGAACTAGCATCTAATGATTTTATCGAATTAAATAATAGCATAAGAGAATATAAGAAGAAATATATAGACCCGCGTATAAAAGAACTAACTTCAGACAATGATAATATTATAGATTATGATAAACTAAGAAACGAAGAAAAAAAAAATCAAAAAGGCCAATTACTTGACTTAAAAGAACGAATCTTTAGGATAAGAGATGAAGATGCACTCTCTAAAACCCCACATCAAAATGAACTTAGACAACAAGTTATAAATAATTATGAAAAATGGTTAAACTCAAAAAAACAAGGTAATATAGGTGAACAACCTAGTGTTCAAAATCAGCAACAATCTATTGAAAATCCTTTAGGACAATCATCGGTTGACAGTTCTTTAGGACAATCACAAGTTAAACCAATAACTAATGTAGAAGCAGAATTACCAGTACAACCAGTACAAATTGCTCAAGAACCAATGGCCGCTACTGGACCTAATCCAAATGCAATGGCCGCTACTGAACCTAATGCAATGGCCGCTACTGGACCTAATGCAATGGCCGCTACTGGACCTAATCCAAATGCAATGGCCGCTACTGAACCTAATGCAATGGCCGCTACTGGACCTAATGCAATGGCTGCTACTGGACCTAATGCAGATGTAATGGCAGATCAACCTAATGTAATGTCCGCTACTGGACCTAATACAGATGCTATGGCCGCTACTGAACCTAATGCAAATGCAATGGCTGCTACTGGACCTAATACAGATGCTATGGCCGCTACTGGACCTAATACAGATGCCCAACCTGGAGCAGTGGCAGCTGCCGTTCCTGAAGCATTGCCAGATACCCAATCTGTAGCAATGCCAGTTGGCCAAACTAGAGAAATGGCAGGTACTAATACAGGTTCACAATCTGGAACAGTGTCAGGTACTAATACAGGTGCCCAAACTAGAGAAATGGCAGGTACTAATACAGGTGCACAATCTGGAACAGTGTCAGGTACTAATACAGGAGACATGTCAGGTACTAATACAGCTGCCCAACTTGGAGCAATATCAGGTGCTGAATCTGGAAAAATGGCAGAACAAAATGTAGAAACTATAATTGACCCTGAATATGGAGTACTAACAGGTGTCGAAAATGCTGGTAGTAAAATAACCTCGTTTAAAAACAATACTGGAACTGTCAGACAATTAGGAGTATAAAATTAATAATTATAAATCTTAATTATAAAATAAATTTTAAATAAAATTGATTTCTATTTAAAATTTATTTTAGATAAACTAATATGTACACGTATTTAGTCTTTACTCTAACTTATACCTTCTGGTCATCAATATCTTTTATAACAGATATTTATGGAAGTGACGATATGATTCAAAACAAAATAGGAACAAAAGATAGAAGTAAACTATTACAATTATATAAAAAAATTTTACCAAGAGTAGTATTTAATGTATATATTGCTACATTACCATTAATCTATTTTGACCTATACATCGATTACAATATTGGAATGCAATTTAATTTATTTAATTCATTAATTCATATATTCCTATCTGTTGTCATGAGTGAAATACTATTTTACACTTTTCATAGAATAAGTCACCATAAATTCCTTTATAAAAGATTCCATAAAATTCACCATGAACTGAAAGAACCCATCGGAATGGGAGCTGTTTATACTCACTGGTTAGATGCAATTTTAGGTGTGTATATCCCAGATGGTATTCCAATATTTCTGTTATACGCTCATCCATATACGGTTCATTTTTGGATATTCTTGACAACTAGTGTTTCGATACTTATGGCACATTCAAATTATAAAGACCTTTCCGAATATCATGATGACCATCACAGATTATCGTGTGTAAATTTTGGAAATGGTTTCTTTATGGATAAAATATTTAGAACAGAAAAAACATCTAATAGGAATAGAAGAAAAACGTTTATAAAAGCTAAAAATAAATTTGCGTCTGAAGTAAAATCTTTAAGGGGCGAGCTGAATAAAGTTTATAAAGATAAATATCAATACGAAGTTGCATCAAATTTAGTTAGAACACTTAAAAATACATTAACTAAAAAACCTTAATGTGTCTGTGTCTATAACTTCTCTAATCTTATCACAATACATATCTAAACAACCGGTTTCATAAAGCTTAGTGTAATCATTGGTTCCTCTATGAGATGCTATTAGATATTTGTAATTATTATCTTTTTCTAAATAAATCCATTCCATTAATAGAAAAACCAATAACTTTATATTTATCTTTGAAAACCAAGTATATTCTAATAAAATAGTTATTATTTTTTTTAGTGATATTTTAATATTATTATAAGCATATCCTTCATTAATGTATATTTTTTCTATATAAGAATATCCATTATTGACTAATAATAATATTTTTTTTTGTTTAAATTTTTTAATATTATAAACAGCTATATTATTAAAATATTTTACTTGAACTATAGATAGTAAATCATTCCCGTTCAGGAAAAAAAAAATACAATTCCATAGTTCAACTGGTAAAAACATACTATAAATATATCTATGATTATTTTTCTTAAGTACTATTAGAAATCAGCATCTAAACTAAACACTTTATTTGCATTACCACCAACACCAGCTTTGGAATAATCCATTACTCTTTTCTCAAAAAAGTTAGTTTTCCCTTCTATAGAAATCATCTCCATAAAAGAAAACGGATTTTTTGAGTTAAAAACCTCCTTGCAACCTAATTGAACTAATAATCTATCAGCTACAAATTCAATATACTCAGACATTAACTTGGAATTCATACCGATTAATTTACATGGAATAGAATCTATAATAAATTCTTTCTCAATTTCAACAGCCTCTAATATAATTTTATTAACAGTTTCTACTGGTAATTTATTAACAAGCATACTATAAATTAGAATGGCGAAATCTGTATGCATTCCTTCATCTCTACTAATTAACTCGTTGCTAGATGTTAATCCAGGCATTAATCCACGCTTTTTTAACCAAAATATAGAACAGAATGACCCTGAAAAGAATATTCCTTCAACTGCAGCAAATGCAATTAATCTTGTAGCATAATTAGCATTATCATCTTGTATCCATTTTATAGCCCATTTGGCTTTTTTAGACACTGATGGGATGGTATTTATAGCATTTAATAATTTACCTTTTTCTGATTCATTTTTAATATAGGTATCAATCAATAAAGAATACATTTCGGAATGAATATTCTCCATAGCTATTTGAAATCCATAAAAACATTTCGCTTCTGCTGGTTCTATTTCATTCATAAATCTTTGTGCTAAATTTTCTAATACAATACCATCACTACCTGCAAAAAATGCTAAAACATTCTTAATAAAATGTTTCTCTTCGTCTTTTAATTTCTCCCAATCATTGTAATCTTTGCTCAAATCAACCTCCTCTACTGTCCAAAATGAAGCTAAAGCTTTTTTGTACATTTCAAAAATTTTATCATATTTTATAGGGTATAAAACATAACGATTTTCAGTTTCTTGCATCAACGGCTCAATTTTAGAATCCATGTATACTTTATATATGATTTTTTTTTCAAATCATTTTATTCAATTTTATAAGATTTATTTATAATATTATTTTTTAATAACAGTTCCAATCCCAATAATTATAATTTAAAATTATCGATAAATTATTTTTAATTCTATTAGCTTTTTCTAAATATAAATTCCAATATGGTGTGATATTGATAAATAATTTCTGTATCTCCATAAATATCACTTATAAAACTACCATGATAATGCATATTAAATGTATTATTAAAAAAATTGGGTCCAATTATTTATTATGATTTCCATAATTTACTTTCAATTTCGATTAATGATGATATATTTTAATCCTCCATTTTATTAAATCATGGTCAAATATTTGTTTATAAACTATACCATAAGTTTAAAAATCTAAATTATTAATATTATTGTAAGGTAATATTATCTAATAATAAACACTTGCAATTTAATGAGTCTAAAAACTAGAATTAACTTTATACTCACCAGCAACTACGGAAATATTGACACTAATGTGAATTGGATTTTTACTAAAGTAGATCGGAATTACACATATTTAACTTTATGTTAATAAAAATGTCATTATAAATTCATATTCATAATACTATCTATTAAATCATCTGATATAGACTGTGTTACTATTGAATCCTTCTTATAGTCTGAATGCCCCACTACAAAATCTCTCATTTTTTTTGCATCGGTTTTGATTGAGCCATTGGATAATCCTCTAATATGCTCTAAATATTTGGACAGATTTTTAGTAATTTGTTCGTTATCTAGTACATCCAAATATTTATAAATATACATTAAAAGTATATCTATTATTTCTGATAAAGATTTTTTTACAATTCTGCTTTTAGGATTTGTTATATCTTCCTTACATAAATATTTGCTATATATTGAATTTTTTACATTAGCTAATTTAAAATTTTCATCTACTTGAGATATAGGTATATATAAATCTAAGTTAAAATAAAATAACACTTTAGCTAAAAGATTTATAAATACAAAGAAGGATGTGTTTCCAAAACTAGTAGTCTGCATATCCAGTATTCTTATCTCCACCTTCCATCCATCATTATTATTTGATGGTGGTTTTAATCTAACATTATTCCAATTAGATGAATTAATATTTGTAAAAAATGTAGTTCCATCAATATTATTTTCTTTTATATCATCTAAATCATTTTCGTACATAATTAATGGGTCTCTCTCAAATAGATAACTGATATGCACTGCTAAATTATTTGGAATATTATTTTTTTTTAAGATATGATAATATTTATTATGATTATGATTAATATTATTATAATCCTGTCCGTTATTATGAATAAAATATGATATTGTAGAGTATCTAGATTTTTTTAAATGTTCGGATTCTTGTCTATCATCTACGGCCTGTTCTATAACATTCCACCTAGAATCATGATTACTTAATGTTCCTTTCAATATTGGACACGCAGCAGATAATGATAATAAGAATGGCGATATTATAGCAAATTGGTCGTATAATTTTAAGGCATGGTCCAAATTATGGCATTGAATAGTTACTTGACTACAACAACTTCCCATACCAAAAGCCATACAATCCATTACAATACTTTCATCCTTCGTATTTATATCTTTAAAAATAGGTATTTTTATATTGACCTTTCGGTTTCTTCTTTTTCTAATATTTTCAGTTAGAGTTTTAAATCGTATATGAGGATTTATTATATTATCTGGAACACATACCGATTCAGAATAATTATTATATTTTTTTTCAATAGGTACATAAAAATCTTCAACCCCAATTAATGGAAATGAAGTTAACATAATTGACTTACTATTTGTGTCTAAATTTTTATTTAATTTGGTAATTTCTATTTGTAAGTAATTATCTATTAATAATAAATTTGTTAATCTATTATCAAATGGATTCTTAGGTATTTTTTCGATCATCCAGTTGGCATATTCAGGAAGCCAACATTCATTTTGGATTGATATTTTATTAATAACTTCAGATCCAATTAGATTTAATTTGTAATTATTATTTATTTTTTTTAGTAACATATACTCCATTTCATATCCCCAATAAAATGGGATAGATGAGTTAAACTTATATTGATTATACATTCTAATAAATTGATAAATACCTAATTTTTTATAATTACTAATATTTTTATTTTTTTCTAACCATGGCAATATTTTTGCATCTTTTAATAATCCCATATACTAAAAATAATTTAACCTTTAAAACAAATTGTATTAAGAATATAATTATTTATTTAAATATGAATATTTTAGCAGAATATAAACAGTTTCAGAAACAAACCGAAATTAATGATAATTTTAGTTTACAATATATGGCTATAGGATTAGGAGGAGAAACGGGAGAGATATTGAATGAAATTAAAAAAATAGAAAGAGATGATAATAATACTATTACTGATACCAGAAAGAATAATCTAATATTAGAACTTGGCGATTTATTGTGGTATTTTCAAGGTATAGCAAGTAGATTGGATATATCTATAGAAGATATTATGAAATATAACATAGATAAAATTAGTAAGAAATCATAAAATATTAAATAAAATTGAGTTTATAATATCTATTTTAGATAACAAATGTTATCCATAAGACAAGAACATCCTTATAGCAAACGTTTAAAAAAGGAGATTGCTAAAATACTAGAAAAATATAATAACTGTGACTTAGTTATAGAAGGTAATGACCAGGAAACTCAAAAATATAAATTTAATGTAGTGATTGATAATAAGCACACCTTACACATAGTTATTCCTAAACATTTCCCATTCAAAGAACCCGATATGTATGTAAATGAAAAATCTTATCACAATTTTTTAAAAATGGATAATTGTTTACATGAAGAACTTAAACAAGTATTTAATATAGAGTGTTTGTGCTGTAATACTATGTTATGTCCAAATAAATGGCGACCAGCTTTAAGACTATATCAATTAGTGGACGAATTTATACTTAACAGGAGAATGATTTATTCTATCTATCAATATAAATATTTATATATATTGAATATACTACACCATAATATACTACCTCCTGAAATATTAGAAATAATATCTAGTTATTTAAAGATATCTTAATATTTAATAAGGTGAAATTAAACCAATAAATTTGGATATGGTGTTTATGCAATACAAAATATATCAGAAGAAGATTTAATAGAAAAAGTTAGCATGACTGTATTAAAAATGGCGTACATGTTTTTAAAATTTTTAATATAAGTATTTTTTTATTTTTTTTTTTAATTTACAATATTATGTCTATTTTTTTTAATAAGAAAGGAAGAACTGGTAATAATTTATATCAATATTTTATTACCAGAATTTTAGCAGATATGTATCGTCTTAATATTACTAGTAATTTCAGATCACCTGTTTTAAATTTTACCATACATAATTCATATACACAATTATGTAATGAACAAATATATGTAAATGATTCTAACATATATGATATTATTCAATATAAAAATGAATATAAATCAAAAAATATGATAGTAGAAGGATTTTTTCAAGATTCTTTATTTTTTAATACTAATTATAATAAAATTATAAAGTATTTAGATTTACCAGATATAACCCAAAACTATGATGATATAGTACTACATATCAGATTAAATGATTTTAATAGAGATGGTAATAAATCTAATGTAATACATCCTAATTGGTATTTAAACATTTTAGAGAATGAAACGTTTAATAAATTATATATTGTTGTAGATTTAGGTGGATGGAAAAAGTATAGAAAAAAGGATGCAGAACAAAACTATCTTAACTATTTTTCTAAATATAATCCAGTTATTATTATGAATAAAGAATATGATGACTTTCATTTTATTAGGTCATTTGATAAAATTATTTGTTCTAATAGTACATTTTCTTGGTGGGCAGCATTTTTAAGTAATGCATCTAGAATATATACCCCTAGTAAATGGCGTGGGAAAAAGAAACTCCAAAATATATTACATAAAACAATTACATTTGATAATGATTCATGTGATATTAATATTTTACCAAAATATTCGTATCAAATCGATAATATTAATCAAAGTAATAATAAAATGGATAATTGTGTAGTAATAGTATCTAATAAAAATTATTTTGAAAAAGCTATAAATACCATAAAAAATATTAGAACTATAGGTGCATATCACGACGATTTGGTATTTATATATGGTAAAGATATTGATAAATCTGATTTAGAAAGATTACAGGATTTTTATGTTATACCAAAATATTTTAATCTAA
>Ga0209634_1001022_pt1 | contig 21028 bp, 24 predicted proteins | sample LinPmetageLP40_FD_184043 | JGI IMG/M metagenome (GOLD analysis project Ga0209634, IMG submission 184043) | Marine viral communities from the Pacific Ocean - LP-40 (SPAdes) (version 2) | ecosystem: Environmental > Aquatic > Marine > Oceanic | place: Pacific Ocean | collected 2010-08-26 | reverse complement strand
GTATAACAGGTTCGACGGCAAGTTTTGTTGTTAGCGAGTATCCTGCACTTATATCACCTGTATCGGACAGAAAGAGCGGTGGTGGATATCATCACTTTGATCCTGAGAGTGATCAAGACAGGGTGGAAATTGAAACGCAAGCGGCCCGTACTTTAACCGCCTGGATAAATAAGTACAGGAGTGTTGCTCAAAGGAAAGGGCTAGACTTAACGCAAATGGAAGAATTTGTGGTCATCCTGCGAGGTGAACCTGATTTAGATGAGGTTGGATAATGGGTAAGATAAAAGACTGGGTCATACAAATGGAGGAAGACGCTGCGGAACTGACCCGAGATGCGTGGATCAAGGAGCATGGTGAGGAGAACGTGGCGATATATGACCATGAGCAAGGGGAGGTTGACCCAGATTGGTCTGACTTCCATGAGGGATCAATCTTTAAGGAGGAGAATTGGAAATGAAAGACGTTGTTGATATGGTGATTACACAAGATGGTGATCAACGCCTGGGCAGATTTGGCGAGAGCATGATTTGGTATCCAGTCATGGAGTGTACACACTGTGACTCGCAAGGCATTATTGTCTTCAGTCATGAACGAGGTGCATATGATTGTGAAGAATGTCATGGGTCTGGTTGGGTTCGAGACTTCTCTGATTGCAAAGATGATGAGATGCCGTACTCTAGGTATGAGCATGTGAAGGATCCCTTAGATCCTTGGAGATATGTAACAAGAAAGGAAGAGTTATGAATAATTTAGGTAAAGCAATGAGAGCAAAGTTCTTGAAGGAAGAGATCGAACTCTTGAAAGAAAGGACCAAGGGGCAAGCTTCGGGGCACATACATACGGCTATCGTTGTACTCGAGGATCAGTTGTATGTCTTAGAAGGTAATGGGTTGTCCGATGATGGATGATAGATTGATAGACATCGTAGCTCGAATATCTGAGTTGACCCACGAGGTTGCGGATGCTGAGTGGGATCAAGATCCAAGGTTCGAGGAGCTAGGCCAGGAGCTTAGAGTTCTTAGAGCCTTGCATGAAAAGGGAGTTAATTATGAGCCAAAGTTCTAAAGAAAAGAAAAACAAAAAAATAATAGTATTAGGCGGTGGAACTGCGGGTTGGTTTGTAGCTTTATTTTCAAGAAAGTTTTTATCGAATGATGTCACTTTGATTGAGAATAGAAAGAAGGGTATTGTAGGAGTGGGGGAAGGAACAACTCCGCCTATCATGGACTTTTTAAAGATGTTGGATATCCATCCTTATGAAGTGATAGCGAATACAGGGGGGACATTAAAGAATGGTATCAGTTTTGAGAGATGGAATGAAGACAGTGATGATGATGTTTATTTCCACCCCTTTAATGACTTAGGACAATACAACAACTTTAGTGTGGACAACATATTTTCGCATGGTTGTAGAGATTATTATATCAAAGAAGTGATTGGTAAAAAGTTAGACTTAAAAAAACATTTATGGATATCAAGATTATCTTATGAGAATAGAGTTGATGATACCGAAACATTTACTGCGCTGCATTTCGACACCTTTGCGTTAGGAGATTATCTTTCTACTAAAGCAAACGATAGAGGCATTGAGCATATCGATGGAAACTTTGTGGATGCGGAGTTGGATAAGGATGGGTTTGTAACTAAGGTAACACTTGAAGACGGTAGAAAATATAACTGTGATTTTATTTTTGATTGCACAGGTTTAAGTAAAGAAATTTTAAAAAAGAAATTAGATCAGAAATTTATAAGTTATTCTGATACGTTAGCAATGAAAAAAGCATTGGTGATACCTAAAAAAGAACCAGGTTATTTCCCTTATACAAAAGCTATTGCTATGAAATATGGTTGGACGTTTGAAATACCTTTACAATATCGAATAGGTAGAGGTTATATTTTTGATAGTGATTATATAAATGAAACTCAAGCTTATGATGAAGTTACTAAATTTTATAAGGAAGATATTGAAGTCCAAAAAGTTATATCTTTTGATGCGGGTAGGATGGAAAACGCCTGGGTAAAAAATTGTATAAGTGTAGGGTTATCGCAATCGTTTGTAGAACCATTAGAAGCTACATCCATATGGGCAACGATAGAGATGTTAAATCATTTAAAACATTTTTTAAATTGTTTTGAAAATCACAACGAAGTTTTAATACAGAATTATAACAATGATGTGAACAATATGTTAGACAACATTAAAGATTTTATACGGCTTCATTATATTTCAAATAGAAATGACAGTGATTTTTGGAAAGAGTTTCCCCAAAAATATAAAATGTCTAGTTATATTAAAAATCAAGTGGCTTCAATGAAAGGCGGCAATTTACAGTATCGTTGTGTAAAAGATTATTTAGGAGCTTTCGCTCTACCGTCTTGGTTAGCAGTAGGTAATGGATTAAATATATTCACTAACTATGACAATACTGGATATGAAAGTATAAAACCATCGGTTAAAGAAATGAAGTTTTTAATAGATAAAAATATTAAAAAAAGTCCTTTAATGAAAGACTGGTTAAATAAAAAGATAGGCAAAGATCTTACCGTTCTTAAAGACTTGCATGATAAGGGGGCGCAATATGAGCCTAAATTCTAAACCTTTAATTTTAAACTGCTACACTACGGATGCGACAGTTTATAACAACGCTAAGATTAATTACGCTACAAAATTTATGCCCGATTGGTTTAAGAAAACCCCAAATAATGTAACGCTCAAAGATGGATCGATGGTTGGATCTATAAAAAATTGTCATGGTCTTACAGAAATGTACAGAACAGCTATAGTTATCCCATGTTGGACTGAGTTCACACTTGATATACTACATAAAGACGACGAAGAACTTTATAGATGGAGAACAGCCAAAAGTAAATTTGAAGTAGACCCTCACCCACAAGAGCAGTATCAAAAGTTTGCTGGTAAAGACGGGACATCTATTAAGTTAGTTTCTCCCTGGATGTTTCAATGTGACGAAGAGGTTAATTTTGTGTGGCATCAACCGACATGGAACATGCGGGATATTTTGGACAAGCTTACTCTTTTACCCGCGACAGTAGATTATTATACGCAGCACGCCACTGAGATAAATTATTTTTTAGTGCGACGAGACTTTGAAAGACAGGTTGTGTTGAAAGCCCTAGAACCTCTGGTAATGCTTCAAGCTATGGACGCTAGAAGGGTAGAGATAAAAAATCATTTAATAACTCAAGAAGAAAAGGAGTCACGATTTCTTTGGCATTTTGACTTAGGTGGCAATAAAGAGACTAGCACTAGAACAAACAGATTAAATCGAATAGCTTTTCAAAAGCGTATCGAATATCTCAACTCAGAAAAAGATTAAACAAATTAAATTAGAAAAGGAAATACAATGAAGTTATTAACTGAAAAGAAAATAGTAACAGTGTCGGACATAACGTACTCGAACAGTGCGTTCGCGGTCACGCAAAGAGGCGAAGGTGTATTCATCAACGCCAGGATGGTAGAGAAGTTGGGCATAGAGGAGGGGGATGATTTGGTTGTTAAGGTTCTATTGAACTACATAGACAAGAGAGACGAGGTTAAGTACCGAGCGATCAAAGGTTCGGTCATTCAAGAAGCAGACTGGACAGAGATCCAAGAAGAATTTCTATAAGAAAAGAAAATCACGCTGACGTTGTTAGCGTGATTACTTTTTCTTTATAAGTTAACTTAAATTAAATGAGAAAGATATTCTTTCATCCTCTTTGTTCATATTAGGTTTTACTAAATGCATTAACCAACTAGGGAATAAATATAATATACCTTCTTCAGCAGGCATCCACCAGGATATAGATGTATAGAAATTATCTGATCTACTTAAGCCTGATTGTTCTAATACATGATAAGCTGGGTGGTGAAACTCAATGTCGCCACAGTTTTCAGGAGTTTTAACATAATAAACACCTGATACTTTTGAATTAGGATGACAATGCACTTGGTTATGATCTCTATAAGAATTTATATTACACCATATATTATACATCCTTACTTTACTGTAACCAAGTTGTTCTGAATAAACATTTGCAGATGAAATAATTTGTTTCATAAGTTCTCTTATACTTGCGTCATTCATATTTAAATTATCAGAATGAAATCCACCTCTGTTAGAAAGGGTAGTGCCATCTTGGTTTTGTTTAATGTCATGACAATATTCTTTTAACCCTTGGTTGTTTAATTTCAGTTGATCTCTGTAAATACCAGTCTTGAATAAGTCAATTATCATGTTCTTTAATTCCTATCCCTTACCGTAGTACTCATCTACATACCCAGCGATCCCAGATCTTTCGGGAACTTCCGAAGAGTTCTTCCAGTTCCTGATCATATAAGACAGTTGCCTGGGTATGGATCGAGCGTTATCTTCCGCTAACTTTTTTATAGCTGCATGATCTGTGTCATAGATAGCTATGGTACGATATTTTATTTTAGACATGTTGATCTCCTAATCAAATTACACTCGTAACCTATAGACTGCACACTCACTACACACAAGTCATAACTGTGTGTCGTTAGGCTTTCCTTTTTTACCTTCTCTTAATCGATCGGGCTCGTTGGTGTGACCTCGGATCTGAGTGACGTTGTGCCTCTTCATCTCTGTGAGCAGTGCGTCACAAGTTTCTTTGGGCAACCCTGTCGTTACTTGGAGTTCTTTGGATGCTGACTTGAGATTTGTTTTACCTACTCGGTACTCACAAAACGCCTCAATCATTCCACTCATATCTATCTTTTCTTTAATGTTAACCATTCTGCGGCTTCCTCTCCTAATACTTGAGCTCCAATTTTTATTTTACCCTGGAGCGATTTCACTATTCGTTCGTCTATAGTTCCTTCACATATGATATCAACATAAGTCACCGATGAATTTTGTCCGATGCGGTGACAACGGTCCTCTGACTGGGCCCTGTTAGTCAAATCAAAGTCATTCGCGTAATACACCACAAGATTTGCGGCGGTTAATGTTAGTCCATAGCCTGCAACAGCAGGGTTTCCTACAAAAAAACGTAGAGGATGGTCAGGATTCTGAAAATTATCGATCACCTCGTTACGTTCGTCGTCTGTGGTGTCACCAAAGTAAGATGCCGCACTGTTGTCACCGTACTTTTCTTTTAATGTTCGCACAATCTCAATGATATCATGCCTAAACCTAGACCAGATGATTACTTTGCCATCACTTTCGTCGATGATATCTAAGACAGCGGTCATCCTGGTTGAGGGAAAGGTCAGCATCTCACCATCATCAGTCTTCAAGTGTCCTGACATGACCTGTTGTAGGCGTAACATCTGTGTAATCACTGCGGGAGCTGTGACTAATTCACCACCCTCGAGTAAAAGCATAGCGTGACGCTTAATACTTGTGTACATTTCTAATTGTTCTTTGCTTAGACTAACGTACCGAGCGGTGTATATCTTTTTGGGAAGATCCAGACACTCAGACTTCAGTACCCGATACGAGAAAGTATTTATCTTAGCTGTTAACTCTTCGATGTATCTGTATCCTACTACCTGTTGGAAGGCATGAGTACCTAGAGACATTCGTTTTACCACTGCATACCTACCTTGGAAAGCATAAAAATTATCATAGCCCAAGATCCCAGGCTCAAGGAACTCGGCTTGAGCAAAGATATCCAGGGGAGACTTGGTGATAGGAGATCCCGTCAGTAGTCTTGTGTATTCGAAGCCTGCTGCTATCTTATGAAGCGACTTAGTTCTCTTTGCTTTAGGATTCTTTATGGTTGTGCTTTCATCTATGGCTATCATGCCATGCGAACCATACTTTTTAGCCAACCATTCCCCGGCTTGCTTACCTTTTAGTGATGAGAAGGCCTCAACATTCATAACAAAGATGGTGAGCCCTGCGTATTCTTCTTTGACTGACGCTAACTCTGCTTTTTGTTTTTTATTTGGTGATGATACCCACTTTATTATGCGTCGAGGCACATCATCAGACAGATGTTCTGGTATTTCTCGCTGAACCCAGTTGCGATACACTCCTTTAGGTGCGATGATCAAGGCGAAGTTAACTAAGCCTTCTTGAAACAGCATCCCTAAGTTATCTATAAGGATCTTACTCTTTCCAGTACCCATCTCGCAAAAGTACCCGAAACTTTTTCGTGTCCCTGTCATCTCCAATGCTGTCGTTTGGTGATCGTAGGGTTTAGTTTTAAATTTATAGTTGACCATTGGTATTTCTCCCATTACAGTAGTTTTTACGGAAGACACAATCCCGTGTCAACCTTTTTAACCTGAGAAGGAATAAATCTATGGAAATCTTTGAAGATTATTATGACGAAGCTGATGCAGTATCTCAAGTCAATACTGAAACGGCAAAGAATTTAAGTGGCTTGGTACGCAATCTACGAAAAGTAGAAGATGAAATTGAGGTTGCAGATCTACATGTCAAAAGCCTAAAGGCAGAGGCTCATAAGCTTTCGACCGATACAATCCCAGCTCTAATGGATGAGATGGGTGTTGAGCGATTGGACGTGGACGGAGTGACGGTACAACGTAAGTTGATTGTCCATGCCTCGATACCAAAGGACAGACGAGACGAGGCTCACGCCTGGCTTAGAGAAAATAAGTACGACAGCATTATAAAGAACGATGTGACGTGTAGCTTTTCGAAAGGCGAGGACAACCTAGCAGGAGATGTCATTGGTTTACTTGAGCAGAGGGGTTTTTATCCTGTGACCAAGACTCATGTGCACTCATCTACTCTCAAGGCTTTTGTTAAAGGTCTTGTTGAAGAGGGAAAGCCCATAGATCTGGACATGTTTGGAGCCTATATAAATAATGCAGCTGAAATTAGGAGGAAATAGTTATGGGTGTTATAAAACAGATGCAGCTTGAGCAGATGGAAGAAGATGGAGAGGAGCACACTGACGAGTACGGTGGCTTCATCGACAACGACGAGGCAGAGCCCGATAATTTTGAAGAACGATGTGAGGAGGCTGCGATAGAGCAATCAATTGAAGATGATTGGATTAACGCAGACATGGAGCGTCAAGACGCTGAAATCAGAAAGGTAAAGAACAATGAGTAATGAAGTAACTAAAGCTAAAGGAACAGCAGTGTCCGCAGATTTAATGGACGATATCTTTGAAAGTGCAGGAGAAGGTGCATCATTTGACAGTTCGGAGATGCAAATCCCCTTCGTCAGGTTGGTTCAAGCCTTGTCACCACAGATCAACAAGAAGAAACCAGAGTATATAGAAGGTGTATCACAAGGAGATGCCTTTAATACTGTCACCAAAGAGTACTGGGATGGCGAGAAAGGTTTGACAGTTATCCCTTGTTTCCAAGCTACTAAGTACTTGGAGTTTGTACCTCGAGAGAGTGGTGGTGGTTTCCAGGGAGAGATCCAACCGGACAGTCCGCTGTTACAACAGGCAAAACGAAACGGTGCGAAGGAGATCTTACCTAACGGCAACGAGTTAGTTAAGTCTGATCAGCATTTTTGTTTGATCCTAGCAGAAGATGGCTCCACTCAACCAGCAATCATAGACATGAAGTCTACTCAGCTAAAGGTCAGCCGCAATTGGAAGACCATGATCGCTATGCAAAAGGCGGATCATCCTACCAAGGGTAGGGTTACTCCTGCGGTCTTTGCTACCAAATGGAAGTTGACTTCTGTTGAGCAGACCAATGACCGAGGTACGTTTGCCAACTGGTCGGTTGCCAAGGTCGGACTGATAGACAGTCGAGATCTACTACAAGAAGCTAAGACTTTCCGAGCGTCGATTGCCGCAGGAGAAGTGAAAGCCACACCAGAGGAGTCTTCTAGCTCCTCTGTTAACGGAGATGATATCCCGTTTTAAGTGGCACGGCGGCGGTGATTGGGGGATTCACCGCCGCTTTTTTCTAGGAGGTACTAATGTCTAACGCAAAAAGATTATTGAAGACCTTTGAAGGATCTTCTCTTGCTCACGGTAGAACTACTGTGGGTAATGTCGGACGGAATGGTAAGACTGAGGCCAAGTATACTGTGCTTCGGGAACCGTTGACCGACACTGTGATGCAACATCACATCGAAGGTAAGCAAGGTGTCAACTCGATCCCCATAAACTCAGATAACAAATGTAAATTTGGGTGTCTTGATATTGATATCTATGACTTGGATCTTGCCGAACTAAACAAAAAGATTAGGAAGTTAAAGCTTCCCTTGTTTCAATGCCGTTCTAAATCCGGTGGAGCACACTTGTTTCTATTCCTAAAAGATTGGGAGCCTGCTGCTTTAGTGAGGGAGTACCTCCTTGAGATGTCAATCGTGTTGGGATTTGCTAGTGACTGTGAGATCTTTCCAAAGCAAGACAAGATCATGGCGGATCGGGGGGATGTTGGTAGTCATATCAACGTACCGTATTTCAATGCCGAACAAACGATGCGCTATTGCTTCGATAGTTCTGGCCAGGCGATGGAACTTGAAGAGTTTTTAACCGCTGTTGAGAAAGGCCGAGTGTCTATAGCAGAATTAAATGAGATGGATCTTGGAGGTAAGAGAGAGAACTTTACGGACGGACCGTACTGTTTAGAAGTTATGACCAGTCTTGGTAAGGTTACAAAGTTTAGAAACATCTTCATGTTTTCGGTAGGGGTATACTGTAGGATGAAGTGGCCTGATGATTGGAAGAAGCACCACGAGGAATACAACAGGAAGTTTTGTTCCCCTGCCCTCCCTTCGAAAGAGGTGGTAGATATACAGAGTTCTTTGGATAAGAAAGAATACTTCTATACCTGTGAGACATGTCCTTTGAAAGATCACTGCGACAAGGATCTATGTAAGACCAGACCGTATGGGGTAGGCAATGAGACATTAGATCTTCCCTCGATGGGCGGCCTAACGATCATACAGTCTCAGCCCAGGCTCTACTTCATGGACGTTGAGGGCAAAAGAGTTGAGCTATCCACCGATCAGTTGGTTAACCAGAACCTCTGGGCCAAGGCGTGTGTGGAACAAATCAGTTACTTCCCATCTATGATGAAGCCTAACAAATGGAACTCCACGATTAATCAGATGCTGCAACAGGGCACATACTTAGAAGTGACAGAAGAGTTTACATATCACGGACAGTTTAAAGATCACCTTAGAAACTATTGCACGAGCCGAGTACGCGCCATCTCTCCCGACGAACTCCAGATGGGTAAGCCCTGGACCGAGGGCGGAGTTACTAAGTTCACAATCGATGGTCTTATGGAGTATTTAAATCGACAGGATTGGAAACACTGGACCAAGGCTCAAGTACAGGAGGGTGTCAAAGCGTTAAACACTGACAGTAATGGCGTGGGTCACCAGAACATTATGAGAGGAGGTAAACGAACTTCGATTAGAGTTTGGTTCGTTCCTTCATTCGAACAAGACGAACTAGAACTACCAACAAAGGAGAACGACTATGACGAAATCCCATTCTGATAAGCTTATTCCTGTCAGCGAAGTAGCTGATTGGTTAGGCGTGTCCCGATCTACTATATATAAGTGGGTCGAACTAGAGAAGTTTCCTGCGCCCTTGATCTTAGGATCAGAGGAAGACGGGAAGAGAAGTGCCAGCCGCTGGGTGGAAGCCGAAGTATCTGAGTGGCTGAAGTCTAGGCCTCGAGGCATCCAACATGGACTCTAAGTCTACGTTGATCTTTGGTCCTCCTGGTTGCGGTAAAACTCACACTCTTATTGAGAAGGTCAAAGAAGCGATAGCCAAGGGTACGCCCCCAGATCGTATAGCTTTTGTATCGTTTACAAAGAAGGCGATCCGAGAGGCTACGGACAGAGCATGTGCTGCTTTTAATCTGACAGAGAAAGACCTACCTTACTTCAGAACACTACACTCTATGGCTTTCAGAGGGCTTGGGTTACAGTCTTCTGACATGCTTGCTCGAGCGGACTGGACAATCCTAGGGCAACAACTTGGTATGATCTTTGATGGAACAAATGGCGTGTCTCCAGACGATGGGATGATTATGCCTTTGCCGATTGGTAAGGGGGATACTTATCTACAGTTGATGACGAGAGCTCGGTACAAGATGATACCCTATGAGAAAGAGTACAATCAACATGGGGATCGAAACATGTATTATCCTCTGTTAGAAAAAATCGACAGGATTGTTTCTGATTACAAACAGGAAACTATTAAGTATGACTTCGTAGATCTCATAGAGTTATACATACGAACTGTTACTCCACCGTCCTTAGATCTTTTGATCGTAGATGAGGCTCAAGATCTGACACCGTTACAATGGGAGATGGTAAAGAAACTAAGCCAGAATGCGGAGAAGGTTTTGTATGCAGGAGATGATGACCAGGCGATCCACCGATGGACAGGTGTTGATGTACGGTTATTCCTTGGATGCAGTGACCACAAAGAGATACTTACTCAGAGTTATAGACTACCAGTGTCGGTATATGGGATGTCTCAACACGTCGTTCGCCAGATAAATCATAGACAAAAGAAAGACTTTGATCCCACATCAGAACTAGGATCTGTAAACTTTCATCGACAGATGGAAGAACTTGATTTCTCTACAGGATCTTGGACGATGATGGCTCGAACAAACGCAATGGTTCGGGAGTGGGGCGAGTCGTTACAGGCTGAAGGTCTTTTGTATTCTATCAAAGGTAGGAGTAGTATCAGCCAAACGACGGGAGAAGTTATTAATTCTTGGAGAAAATTACAGAAGGGGGAACGATTACCTCTTGCCTCTGTTGTTAAACTCTACGAAAATGTGCCTAAGACGGGGGATTTTAAAGTGGTGAAGCGAGGTTCGAGTAACCTATTGCAGGCCGTGGATCCTGAAAGTCTCCTGTCTTACGAAGACCTCCAACTTAATTACGGAATGGAGGCACCCAAGGAGCGAGATGCGATGGACGTGGCTCGATTGGGGACGCACGATAAGCTTTACTTTGAGGCTATCGAACGAAGGGGAGAGAACTTTCTGGATACACCTAGGATAAAGCTGTCAACCTTTCATGCTATGAAGGGAGGAGAGGACGATAACTGTGTGGTATCTTTATCAAGCACTCGGGCATGTGTTGAGAATAGAAACCAGGACGACGAGCACCGTGCATTTTATGTTGGCATAACGAGGGCTAAGAAGAATTTGCATATAATAGAATCCAACAAAAAGTATAGGTATGTATTATGAGAAGAGAACAGATACTCGCGAAGGCAGAAGAGTTAGTCAATGGTCCGAGAGCCAAGCATTATGGAGACGCATACTTAAACCATGAGCGTATCGCCAAGCTATGGTCGGTTGTACTTGGGGTTGAAGTTACTGTGTCCCAAGTTTATCTTTGCTTAAACCAATTAAAGGTATCGAGACTTATTGAAACGCCTACTCATGAGGATTCTTGGGTGGACATAGCAGGGTACGCCGCTTTGGCTGCAGAAAAATGGAACGAATAAGGAGCGAGAACAATGGATATACCAACAATTTATGCGACAAAAGAAACTATTAACGGCACCGACCTTTTCACATTTGATTGTACGAAGTGTGGGAAGAAGCACACTCATGGGTATGGAGAAGGACATCGTGTGGAGCATTGCGATCATGATGCCAAGGATAGATGGGAAGATGGTTATTTTCTTAAACAAAAATGGGACGCATAGACCCGATCATATCTTGGTGGAGTGCCGGAGTAACGAGTGCCGTTGCTACTAAACTTGCTATAGATAAGTATGGATTGGATGCTGTCCGACCCATGTACTTTCAAATAGACAGTGCTCACCCTGATAACGAGAGGTTCAAGAAAGAGTGTGAAGAGTGGTATGGAAAAGAGATTGAGGTTTACAGCTCGCACAAACATAAAGATCAGTTCGAAGTTATTATCAAAGACAAGTATGTCAATGGACCAGGTGGTGCTCGATGCACCTTGGTTCTAAAGAAGAGAGTGCGTCAGAGATTAGAGAAAGAGATAGATTATTCTGGGCAGATCTTTGGGTTTGAATACAGTAAGAAAGAAATTAATCGAGCGATTAGATTTAAGGAACAATATCCTGATGCTAAACCCTTATTCCCTTTGATTGAGAACAAGGTAAATAAAAAAGAATGTTTGTTTTATTTGGAGAAGCAAGGCATCAAACGTCCAACGATGTACACTTTGGGATACAATAACAATAACTGTATCGGTTGTGTCAAAGGTGGGATGGGATATTGGAATAAGATAAGGACGGACTTCCCTGGGCATTTTAAAAAGATGGCAGATGCAGAGCGGCTAGTGGGCAACTCCTGCATACGAGGCATCTTCTTAGATGAACTTGACCCAGAGGCAGGAAGAAAACAAAAGATTGTAACCCCAGATTGTGGTAATTTTTGTGACATTGAGTTTACGGAGATAATGCACCCCAGAGTTGAGGCTATCTACGAAAACCCAGAACAATTATCATTCATGTTTGAGGATTAATAATGCAGAAAAATCTATTCGAAGTTAGCAAGAGCCATGACAACGATTTCTTAATCAAGAATGAAATGGATCTCATTGAGAAGGACTGGAACATACCTCCAGAGTACCCCGACCTAACTGTGTACAAACAAATATCTATAGACCTCGAGACATGTGACCCTAACCTCATGACTTTAGGTCCTGGTTGGTCAAGAAACGATGGTCACATCGCCGGGATTGCCGTGGCAGCAGGAGATTACTACGGTTACTTCCCCATTCAACACGAGAACGGTCACAACTTAGATCATAGGATGACGATGAAGTGGCTAAAGAAACAGATGGAAACTCCTCACATAGATAAGATTATGCACAATGCTACCTATGACGCAGGATGGCTCCGCTCAGTGGGCATTGAGGTACAGGGTAGGATCATCGATACAATGATCGCCGCCGCCCTCATCGACGAGAACAGGTTCTCCTACAGCCTAAATAACCTAGGACGTGACTACCTTGGAGAAACCAAGAGTGAGAGACTCCTTCGAGCCGCCGCCGCAGAGTGGGGTATTGATCCGAAGGCAGACATGCACAAGCTACCACCTAAATATGTCGGAGCCTACGCTGAACAAGACGCAGTGCTGACCTTAAAGTTGTGGGAAAGATTTAAGACAGAGATATCAAGGCAGGAACTAAGCCACATTTTTGATCTAGAAACTTCTCTCATCCCAGTGATGCTTGACATGAGGGAGAAGGGTGTTCGTGTAGATTTAAATAAGACAGATGTAATACGCAAAGAGTTAAGGATCAAGGTGCGAGATTATAAGGCCGAGATCAAACGTAGGACAGGCATAGACATTGAACCCTGGGCGAATGCATCTGTTGCCAAGGTCTTTAAAGAGTTGGGCGTAGACTTTCCGAAGACAGAAGCCGGGAGTCCATCCTTTACAAAACATTTCTTGAACGCTCACCCTAATGAGATAGCTCAGATGATCGTGAAGCTGCGAGAGTTTGACAAGGCAGACAGTACGTTCATCGATAGTATCATGCGCCATGAACACAAAGGACGGATACACACAGAGTTTCATCAACTACGCAAAGATGGAGGGGGAACTGTTACAGGTAGATTTTCTTCTAGCAACCCGAACCTACAACAGTTTCCTGCGAGGGATCCAGATATTAAGAAGGCTATACGAGGATTGTTTCTACCAGAAGAAGGAGATAAGTGGGGAAGCTTTGACTACTCGAGCCAAGAACCGAGGCTCCTGGTGCACTTTGCATCGTCCCTTCCAGATAGCATGAAGCATTCTGTGGTAGATACTATTGTGGATGAGTACAACAACGGAGATGTTGACCTACACCAGATGGCGGCAGACCTTGCAGGGATCTCTAGGAAAGAAGCGAAGGTCGTGAACCTAGGTATCATGTACGGAATGGGTGTTGGAAAACTCAGCAATCAGTTGGATATCTCCAAGGATGAGGCCAAAGATATCTTAGAACTATACAACGATAAGGTTCCTTTCGTTAAACAGATAGCAACTATAGCAAGTCAGAGAGCCACGACAGAGGGACAGATCAGAACGATCCTTGGACGTAGGTGTCGGTTCCATCTATGGGAACCTCGAACCTTTGGGTACAATAAGGCTATGCCTTTGGCGGAAGCGGAGAAGGAATACGGTGGACTAGGGATGTTACGAAGAGCCTTTACATACAAGGCGTTGAACAAACTTATCCAGGGAAGCGCGGCGGATCAAACAAAGAAAGCTATGGTGGACTGCTACGCTGAGAACTTTACTCCCATGCTCACGGTGCATGATGAACTATGTTTCTCAGTACAAAACGAAGAACAGGCTAAGAGAATAACTGAGATCATGGAGACAGGCTTGCCCTTGAACGTACCTACTAGAGTAGACTGCGAGATGGGTGACAACTGGGGCGAAGCAGGATAACGATTAGGGTCGTCTGTTAATTATGTCTGCGTTCTGAGGATTACCAAGTAAGGTTGAGGATACATTGGTTCGGTTTACTGGTGGAGCTACAGGTGCCGTGTCAAATTGAGAGAAGAAATTACCTGAAGGTGCAGCGGGGGCAGAAACATTATCAAACTGAGAGAAGAAATTAGGTGCGTTAGATACTGGTTCTTCCCTTGGAATGTATATCTCTTCAGGTACTCCTTCTGGATTAAAGTCTGGGTCGGTAGTTAAAGTTTCTTTCCTGAGTTGACGATAGACATCTCTTATCTCGTCTTTAGGGAACTGATCATAGATACCAAACCTTCTCATTTTCTTTTTAACCTGAGAGCTTACCTTATACGGATCCGCTTTGCCTTTACTAACTCGATCTACTCCAGAGATGTTGTTGGCCTTCAAGATCTTTTTAATCTTTGATCGAGACAGACCTAACGCAGCTCCATCTTCAAACATCTGATAGAACTCTTCGTCTGCTTTCCTTAACGCCACATTCGCATCAATATATCCTTGCAACAATTGGTTCGAATTTATGTTCTGATCGTCAGCAAGACTAGTAAACTTTTGTTTTGCTAGAGATTGTTTCTTCTTTAGATCGTACCCTCTATATCGGACGCTCTTCTCTGGGTCAAAAGTTATCGGTCGGAATCCTGCCATCCCTAGGGCAGTGGTTCTATCTAATCCGTATTCCGTTCCATACTTATCCATAGAATCAATGAAGCCGTCCTCGGATCCGACAAGTGCCCGAACAATCTTTCTAGGTCTTACAAATCCGCCTCTAGTCTCAAAGGGTAGAACATTTGGAATGGCTGCATTCGCCATATGAAGGGTGCCTTTTTTTAACCTAGTTCCATAGCTGTCGGCTTGAGAAAAGATCGATGCACCAGTGTCGGTTATACCTTTGCCCAAGGGGTTACCTTCTAAGAAAGCTTTTACCGCCATAGATTTTTCCATGAAAGGCTTCATAGATTCAAAGGCCGAGGTAAACATTGCCTCCGCCAAGGCTTCTGAACTTCCTCTTCCTGTACGTTTAGACTCCGCAAAAGAACCCATCGCAGAGTCAGCAATTTTCTTTATGTCATTGTATGGATTAAAGGTGCTGAAGTTAATGAACTGTGGGTTCCCCTTCTTATCTAGACCAATGGGAACCAACGTAGCATACTTCTCCCAAGGGGATCCAAAGGATCTTTTGTACGCATCTATTTGATCTTTGCCTATACCAGTGGCAAGCATTCCAGCTTGAACAGCAGCCATAGGAGCTAGAGTCGTAGTTGTAATTGCGCCTGTCATTCTCCGTAGACCAATGTTCTGAACCCCAGGAATGTCCGAAGCTAATTCTTTCATGGCTTGATCTATTGTATTGAAACCAGTTCTGTAAATCTCATATGGAAAAGTTACAAAGTTTCCGATAGGAAGTTTCCGAAACCCTCGGATTAGTTCAGGAGCTATGTCGTAGTTTGGAACGGTATCTCTTACAATTTGACCCGCTCTGTCTTTAACCAACTCATCTATCTGACCCACGGTTGTCCCAGGAGGCATGGGCTTCCCTTCTAAATGCCTGTATTGATCCTCAAGACTTAAACCTTTTAACGCATTTCGTAGTTTGTTTCCTTCAAACTTGTAGTTGTAAATCTTCCACCCATCATCACTGCCTTGATAAAGTTTATCCGCAGCCTTTTGAAAATCTTTTAACGAAGCTTTATATTTACCAACCCCAAGTTTTTTATTAAGTCCTTTCTGAATCTTTCCCGTAGGCGACAACGATTTTCGTGTCCCTGTTTCAAACCCTGATAACAGTTCTTGAATCTCTCGAAGTTGTGCAGACGTACCGATGATGCCTCTGTTTTGCATCTCTGCAAGTTCTTTTAACATGGCTTCATCGCCTAAGTTACGCATGTTATTAAACACTACATCAAAGGACTCTTTTAGATTGGCTCCTCTACCTATGTTCCCTTGCATTGTGGCGAACATAGAAGCACTAGTAAGGTTTCTAAGTTGAGTTATAGGAGACAGAACTGTCTTAGAGTATTGAGATATACCTTTTGCTTTCATAACAGTGTTAAGAATTTGCGTACCAAGGTTAGACAAAGTCGTGGCGTTTCCAAATTTGTGTACGGTTAGATCGTCATATATTTGTCTCGGAACCATGTACCCTTTTAAAGAACCCCAGCCCGATTGATCTAACTCATCAAGAGTAATGTCTCCAGCTTTTGAAGAGTCCGATCTTAAAATATCATCTGAGATTTCGCCTGGGCGAAAGGACTGACCTTCTTTCTTAGCTCCTAATTCAACGTACCCTTTTTTTCTAAGCTCTGCTTTTTGCGCTTCGGTATAGTTGTTTCCATCTTTAAACCACTTTCCAATACCCTTATCTGCAGCAGCTAGTTCAGCAACCTCTTCAAAAAAATTGTCCGATGCTTTAAAGTTGGCTAAGTCAGAAATAGTTTGTACATAAGCCTGAGAGGGAGCCTTCATCTCGCCCATTAAATCCCGCAGTTCTGGAGATATATTTTTTCTCTCCAAGAACATATCGGTATTAAGTCGATTCGCCCCAACTCTTCCCGATTGTATGTTCCTAGCTCCACTGTCCGAGTGCCTATTGAGAAAAGCTGCTGTCGCATTCTCCGCCGCCTCGTCATTAACTTTGCCAGAGATTTTAATCACATCATTTCCATCAGCGTCTTTTACTACAGCTGCTCCCATCTTTTGCAACAATGCTGGATCTTTAAAATTAATGTCGTCAAGTCCGACATCCCTGTTAAATGCGAGGGTCAGTTCTTTTTCTGCTAGGCCCTTGCTTGCAGCTGCGTTCGATTCCTTGCCTCCTGTTTGGAAGAACCCTTTGGCTAGGGCGCGAGCTTCAACAGTGGGAACATACCCTTTGGTTGTGTGTATCTCATACTCTCTTCGTAAGTATCCCTTTTTCCCTGCGATAGACTCTGAGATTAATGTCTGGAGGTTCTTACCATTTACCCCTATTGGATCTCCTTTTAAGAAAGCACTGTTTGTAACAGCCTCTTCGGAGAAATCTAAGATATGTTTTCTCATGTCATCTAAGTTTGATCGGGATATCCCATCTGGAATCAGATCATATATCTCATCTAATTGATCGGCCTCGGCCTCAAGATATTTTCTAATACCTCGTTCCGTTGTTTCCCTACCTACTGGTGTTGAGCCTTGACCCATTTCAAGAACAACTTGTTCGATGTCTTTTTCTAAAAGTGACGCATGTTTTTCTGCCTTAGTCATGTTTACTTTCATGCCTTGCTTATTTAAATTCCTTGCTAAACCTACTTTAAAGGGCAACCTACCTCTGTATCTAAGAGATCCTAACAGCCTAGACAGTAGCTCTTGTTTGTTAGTTCCTTTTCCTGACATGACCGTAGCATCAAGTTTGTCTATTTCATCCGCCACTACTGAAGTTCCTTTCAAGAAACTCTTGGCTCCTTGTTGGATGAGTCTTCTTCCCCCTTGCACACCTGGAGTAGCTCCCGCAATCTGTCCCGCTGTCTTCGCGGCATTTGAATCCAATGCTTTCTTACCATACTTAATCGCACCCGCCGCAAGAGGAACTGCTACGGCTCCCTCAACACCCAAAAAGAATCTGTCTTTTAAATTCTCTAAAGCTTGTCCTCTGTTGGACATTCCTCTCTCACTTTCTGGTCCAGACGCACCGTCATAAAAACCTTCAAGAAAAGATTCAGTATCATTCGTTGCTACTGTATAGTCTGCTGCGCCAGCGGCTAACGCTTCCATAGCTAATTGTTTTACCTTGCTCGGATCTGGTATATCTACCCCTGCGGCAGCGGCTTTTACCTTGCGTCCTTTTTGAACAGCATTTAGTCCCTTGACAGCAACAGCTCCTGGTATACCAAACTGGGTAATTGCTTCCGCTCCCTTGCCAACAAATCCAACAGGATCTACCCCACCTCGAATATATTCAAAGGTGTCTGTGACTTCTCCTGCGGTATCGGTTCCAGCTACGAGGTCAATGCCAGTAGCTCCGAGTTCCAAGATGCCTTGTGGGATTTTAGTTAAGCCAGAGATAACGCCTTCGCCAAACTCTTTTAAAACGCCTTCGCTTTCTTCAGGTCCAGGTGGAGAGGATTGTTCCTCGTCGAACTGAGCAAAAAAGTTTTGTTTTTTTGGAGGCTCTTCGTCAAATTGAGCAAAAAAGTTTTCAGCCATTATGTTATCCTAAAATGTTACTAGCTGCTCCAGAGCCAAAGTACTCATCAAAGACAGCGGCTTGACTAGGGTCTTTTTTTAATGCGGCGATGTGACTAGCATTTGGCGTTCTTGTTGCGGACGGAGCAGGAGCCGAGGACTCACTAACAACTCCAGATAAAGAAGCGGCCTGTTGTTTAAGTGCCTCTAATTTTGCGGGATCGTTTAAAAGTTCTGCATCGTCTTTCATTGCTCCTTTGACAAGCTCTTCTAGTATTCTGTCATAGGCTCTTTGTCTTGTGTACTCGGAACCTTTTGCGTTATTTTTTGCTTTTAAAGCATCTTCTGCTATCCGTCCCCGTATTTTTGCACCAGCTCCTAATCCAGCGGCTATCCTTTGCATGTCATTGCCTTTAGCCGCCATAGTAGCCGCACCAACAATAGCTTGAATAGACCCTTCTATTTTCTTCTCTTGAGACACGGGGATTTTCTTGCCACTAACGCCAGTATATATTTTATTTAACTCATCCGTAACATTTCCTTCTGGATTACCACCAAGCTGAAGGATTAATTCTCTAGCTCCAGCCTCTGTGCCTCCAGCCTTTGCCGCTATATCTGCTGTATCTTGAAGTTCTTTGTTCAAGCCCTCTGCCTCTTCTCCAAACTCTTCTGTAGAAAAAGGATTGCCAACATTAATAGCGGTTGTACCCGCCGCGCCCCCTCCAAGAGTAACAATACCTAGCTTTTTGTAATTAGCATAAGTTTGTTGAGGTGCCGACATACCCTTCGCTGGTTTCGAGACATCAATAAAACTGTCTACTCCTTGCTTTGCCGCCTTAAGAAAACCCCCAATGTTATACCCTTGCACAGGTCCGCCCATGTTGTACTCTGTTTGTACACTAGGCATCCCGGCTACTGGTCCTTGAGCCATTTCCATTCGTGGTTGTGGTTGCATTTGCATCGGATCTATCGGCGCGGACATAGCATTTCTATTCATAGTAGTTGGGCTGTTAACCGTATTACCAAACTGTGCCGCCAAAGCACGAGAATCTATCTTACCTTGTCCCGTTTTCTTTCTAGGCATAGCCACTGCGTCCATCAATGTTTGTGAGGATGCAAGAATACCAGAAGGTCTCTTGACCCCTCCCATGTTACGAAGCATTCTTCGAGCGTCATCGTTTTTGAAAAGACCTTTATTATTTATACTCATGTTACGCTCCGCTTGGATTAATTAAACCTGATAGTATTCCTTGGCCTGTAGCCTGTTGGGTTCCTTGGATAGCATTGGTCATACCAAAGATATTTGAGAGGAACCCTCCACTAGGCGCAGTGTTCGTGGTGATAGATCCTTGCGTTGAAGGCACACCTCTAAGTATATCTGACATGTAATTAAACCGTTGATATGGTTCATACGCTTCTTCCATTTGACCAGCTCGTTGTACGTCAAACTCATTCTGCATTTGTTTCTGCTCTAAAGTTCCTAGATTAAACAAAGAATTTACATCTCTTGTTTGTGCCGCTTGTGCTGCTTCACCTAGTGCTGCCTGTTGAATCCCTGTTGTTTTTATATCTCCACCGAGTGTGCCCATACCTTGACCAAGTTGATTAAATATCTGACTTGCATTCGCACCTCGAGACATTTGATTTTCAAAAACAGACTGGGCTTGTGATTGGGCGGCTCCATATCCTTGCGATCTTAACCCAGCACCGGTTCGTGCCATTTGATCTGCGGTGTTTCTTGTCAACTCTGATTGTTGTAGGGCACCTCTAGACCCACCGAAAGCTCCTGCACCTATGGCACCATCCCTAATTCTGTTGCGATCCATGTCTGCTTGTCGATTAATATCTGCAAACGTAGTGTCTATAACTTCTTGAGTATAAGGATCCATGTATGCCTGGTACGCATTAGGATCAAAACTTCTTGCAGTTCCGTCAGCATTCATTGTTCCAGAGAGTGCGTCAACACCCATCTCTGTTATGTCTCTCCCTCGATCGTAAACACTCAGGCCTTTCTCAACATTGGCGGCCCCTTTATCCATCATAGGTTGATAGGCTCCAACGCCGTCCATTCCTAATTGAAGGGCTTGTTTCTGTGCATCCGTAAATCGAGCAATATCAGGAGCAGCCACTCCCCCTATTGTTTCTTGAATAGGATTGCCTGCAAAATCTAACTTCTGAGATCCATCGGCATTCAGTTCGTAGACTGGATTGCCTTCATCATCGGTAACCATTTTGCCAAAGAGCGGGGACCGAGCCGCAATGCCCGTCACATCGCCTGTGTCTGGATCAGTACCATATACGTTGGCTAATAGGTCTTTTAAATATTGTTCTTGGTAATCTGGAAGATAACTTTGATTCTGTGTACTACCTGTTTCATCAACCATTATGCGTCCTCTGCCATTTCTTGTTGCATTCGATACAGCCTAGCTGCACCAGCATCTCTGTCGCCATCACCCAAAGCCTTTACAGTTCTAGAGTTCACAACGAACTCGCCATCTGATAAGGCCGCTTCTCTTACGG
>Ga0209634_1001021_pt1 | contig 21038 bp, 22 predicted proteins | sample LinPmetageLP40_FD_184043 | JGI IMG/M metagenome (GOLD analysis project Ga0209634, IMG submission 184043) | Marine viral communities from the Pacific Ocean - LP-40 (SPAdes) (version 2) | ecosystem: Environmental > Aquatic > Marine > Oceanic | place: Pacific Ocean | collected 2010-08-26 | reverse complement strand
AATATATCTTTATCATAAATATTATAATATTTTATTATTTGTTTATTTAAATCTTCATAATTTATATTTTCATTATTTTCATTATCGTTATTGTTTTCATTAATATGAATTGATTGAATCTTATATAAAATATTTTGAATTATAAAATCGAAATAATTATTTGGTAGATTAATATGTGTTAATAATTGAACTCTTTTTTTATTATAATTACATCTTAAACTATATTTAGTTAGTATTTGAGTAAACGTATTTTTAATATATTTATCTGTTTTATTTTTTGGTAAAATCTTATTAATTTTATAAATTTTAATAATATATAACATTCCAAACAAATTCCAATTATTATTTGTAAATATATCTTTTTCAACTATATCAGCAAAACACAAATTTTCAATTATATTTAAATAATTTTTAAGTATATCTTTTTTATTAATTCTAAATTCAAATTGATTTATTAAATTTTCATGTAATAACATACACACTAAATTACTATCTGTATGGATTATTCCATTTAATTCTAATATAGAATAATCTATATTATATAAATTATTAATAATATCATATAATCCAATATCATTAAACTTATTAAAATTTGTTTCACTATTTAAACATAGTTCGGGTTTTTTTAAATTATTTAGAATTAAATCATCTAAATTTAATAAAATCAATTTGATATTATTTTTATAATTCTTTATAAATAATTTAATATTATCTAAAATAGTTTTATTTAATTCTATATTTTCATTATCTAGTATGTTAATAATATGTTTATGAATTTGTAATAAACCTGGTTTATTTAAATAAAATATATCTGATTTTTTCTTAAAATCAATATATTTTTTATTTCTATCATATAATTTATTAAAAATACAAATAATTGGTATTTTATTATTTTTTAATTTGATTTCATTTAAATTATTAAAGTAATGTTTTTCATTTATAAAATTATCAAAATCATCAATTAATAAAATTTTTTTTTCTTTTATAAAAAATTCATTAATTGATTTATAAAATATATAATTATTTATATCATTTATATCTGAATTTATATCAATTTCATTGTAAGTGTAATTTAATTCTTTTAATATTTTTCTAATTAATGATGATTTACCGCAACCACTTGGACCATTACAAATTATAAATTTATCAAATATTGAATTTGATAATAAATAATTCTTCAAATCATTTGTAAATTTGAAATGCCCTATATAATCAAATGATATTTTAGGTGTATACTTTTGAATATATTTATTCATTATATAAGATTATTTATAAAACTATAAATAATATAAAGAAATCAAAATTTAAAATTTTATTATGAATTACATTTATGAATTACATTTATGAATTACATTCACTTTGATATTCATGCCATGAATTAAGAATCTCTTCATTTGAAAAGAAATTTTTAATCTTATCACATTTATCTGTTTTTAATTTAATCTCATTAAAACATCCATTGGTTTGTTTTTTCTCACCAGTACAAACACTGTCATCACCTTTTAAATAAAATGATAAATTATTAGAATTATTACTATTACATTTAGTCTCTTTATTAGTTACTACTTTTTTATAATCTTTTGGACATGTTTTCAATGTAAAATAATGTTTGCTATTTTCTAATTTTTTTTTTTTTTGTATCAAATCATTAAGATTCATACTATATATAAAAAAACATATAATTACACCTAATGATATTGGTAATAACATTAAACCTAAATTCATACCATTTGGATTATATAGAACACCTACTAAAAATATTAAAATAAAAAATAGTAATAATTGTAGTATTGATGCAATTAATTGTGTTGATGTATAATATTCCATATTATTTTTATTTAATGTAATATTTTATTATATAATTAATTAAAATAATTCTGCTCTATGTAAAACTTTAGTTCCTTTATTTGTTTCGTACTGTGATCTAGCAAGAGGAACTGCCATTTGTGATGCATCTCTAATATATATTTTATATTGCTCTATTTCATTTAATATCCTATTTACAGAATAATCTAGTACTTTTTTATTTAGATCTCTAACTTGTTTTACAATATCAGTATCAAGATTTAAGCCATATTGATAATAAATACTTCTCATAATTATTCTTAATTGTGTTTCATCTTGTTTTCCAATAATATGTTCCCCTTCAGTTTCATTTGCAACCATATTTTTCATACCTAATTGTAAAGCATTAATATTATCATCACTAAAGAATAAGTCATTTAAGCAATTTTTACTAAAATTACCTTTTACAGCATCTCCTTGAAAACTATTTAATTCAACTGGTTGATAATTTGTATCTGGTTCATTATTTGTATCTGGTTCATTAACTAACATACTCATTTTATTTTAATAATATATTTTAATAAAATATATTAATAATATTTTTTCATTTAATTAAAATTGTTCATTTAATTAAAATTGTTCATTTAATTAAAATTTTTATATTATAGAAATTATAAAATGAGTTTTAATAATTTGAAAACTTCTTTACATGATTATGACATAGAAATATATAATTTAATTGAAGATGAATATAATAGACAGCGTGATGGTATTGAGTTAATCGCATCTGAAAATATAACATCTAAACCAGTATTAGAATGTTTAGGTTCAGTATTAACAAATAAATATTCAGAGGGATATCCAAATAAGAGATATTATGGAGGTAATGAAGTTATTGATAAAATAGAATTATTATGTATTAATAGAGCATTAGAAGCATTTAATTTAGATAAAAATATTTGGTCTGTAAATGTTCAACCATACTCAGGAAGTCCTGCTAATTTTGCCTTATATACAGCAATATTAGAACCAAATGATAGAATAATGGGTTTAGGGTTACCATCCGGTGGTCATTTAACACATGGTTTTTATACGAAAAATAAAAAAATATCAGCAACATCTATATATTTCCAATCATTACCATATGATATAAATGATGATGGATATATTGATTATGATGAATTGGAAGCATCTGTAAGGAAATTTTGTCCAAAGTTAATAATTGCAGGATATAGTGCTTATTCAAGAGATTTAGATTATAAAAGATTTAGAGAAATAGCAGATATTAATAATTCTTATTTAACATGTGATATGGCACATTTTAATGGGTTCGTTGCAACAGGAATTTTAAATAATCCATTTGAGTATTGTGATTTTGTTACAACAACTACACATAAAACATTAGGTGGTCCAAGAGCAGGTATGATATTTTGTAAGAAAGAATATGAAAAAAAAATAAATGATTCAGTTTTTCCTGGATTACAAGGAGGACCACATGAACATCAAATTGGAGCACTTGCCACTCAATTAAAATATGTTAAAACTGAAGAATATAAAAAATATATTAATCAAGTTTTATTAAATTCAAGAAAATTAGCAGAACATTTAATTAAATTTGAATTTAATGTATTAACTGGTGGAACAGATAATCATATAATTTTAATTAATTTAAAAAATAAAGGAATCTCAGGAAATAAAGTAGAAAAATTATGCGAATTAATTAATATATCTGTTAATAAAAATTCTGTAAAAGGTGATAAATCTGCTTTAAGTCCAAATGGAATTAGAATAGGAACTCCATCTATCACTACAAGAGGTATGAAAGAAAAACATATGATTGTTATTGCGGGTTTTATTGATACTATTGTTAATTTAGGTATAAAAATACAAAAAATATCAGGAACTAAAATGAATGATTTTAATAATTTATTAAAAAAAGAAGAAAATATGAAAATAATAAATGAAATTAAAAATGAAGTAAAAATATTTGTTAATCAATTTGAATTTTATTAAATTTAGAATTAATTAAATTTATAATTAAAAATATATTTTAAAATAAAATGGATTTTGATAAATTAAGTAATAAATTAAAGACATATATAAATAGTTATAATTTTAATATAAATGATAGTACATTGGAATATATAACTAATAAATTTATATTTGATAAAAATATATATTCTAGGAATAAATCAATGAGTGGTGGTATTGGTGGAGATGGACCACAAAATTTATATCCGAGTGAATATTATGGTTTAAATAGTGGTGAATTTACTGGTGATGGTAAGGGTTCGCCATCTTTTTCTAGTACAACTACAAGACCTGCCTTACTATCAAGCATTTTTCCACTTAAAGGAGGATATGATGGTGGTTGCTCAAGTTGTAGTCAATCAGGTGGATGTGGTTGCGCTATGAAAGGAGGTTGTCCAGCATGTAAAAAGAAGAAAGGTGGTTGTAAATGTGGTAAAAAAGAAGGTGGCGATGGCGGAATGTCAGGAGGTATGATACCAGTATATTTATCATTATTTGTACAAAAAGATATTAAAGAATTAAATAAAAACAATTTTATAAGAATTACAAATAAAGATTATAAATCAGCAACAAAAGAAATTAATACTTATCTAACTAACATTTTACATGCAACATTTCATAATGTAAAGAATAAGAATAAATTAATTGGGAAAGTTCACTTTCAAAAAGTAATTAAAACATTATAAATAGAATTTAAAATTTTGAAATATTATTTTTAGTTATTATTTAAATATAATTTAAGTATTATTATATAATATGTCTAAATCCAAATCTGTTGAGAACAAGTATGTGAAGTTAGATCCAGTACAACATGTTTTATTAAGACCAAATATGTATATTGGTTCTATTGAAAAAGATAAATACTCAACATGGATTTTAGATGAAGAATCAAAAAATATGATTAAAAAAGATATTAGTTATGTTCCAGGTTTTTATAAAATCTATGATGAACTTATTGTAAATATCTTAGATCATATGAAAAGAATTGAATTAGACAAAAATAAAGATAAAAATATGGTCAAAAATATTAAAGTTAATATTGATTTAGAAGAAAATAAGATTGAGGTTTATAATGATGGTGATGGTATAGATGTAGAAATTCATCCAGAACATAATGTATATATTCCTGAATTAGTATTTGGTAATATGCTGACATCTACTAATTATGATGAAGAAGAAGAAAAAATAATTGGTGGAATGAATGGTATTGGTGCAAAGGCATGTAATATATTTTCAAAAAAATTCATAATTGAAACTGTTGATGCAACAAAAGGTCTTAAATATACACAAGAATTTGAAAATAATATGAGTAAAAAAAATAAACCAAAAATTAAAAATTATACAAAATACCCTTATACAAAAATTACATTCTATCCAGATTTACAAAAATTCAAAATGAATAAAATAGGTAATAGTATGTATAAACTTATGGAGAAAAGAGTTTATGATATTTGTGGTCTTACTAATGAATCAATTAAAGTATCATTTAATGATAAAAAAATAAATATTAAAAACTTCCAAAAATATGCAGAGTTATATCTAAGTGATTATACTTCAAAAGATATATTATATGAGAAAGTAAATGATAGATGGGAAATAATTGTCACATATAACAATAGTTCTTCATTAGAACAGGTATCATTTGTTAATGGTATTTGGACACTAAAAGGCGGTAAACATGTTGATAATGTAGTGAATCAAGTTATTAAAAATATGACAGAATTAATTGTGAAGAAAAATAAAGATATCACAGTTAAACCACAACATATTCGTGATAATCTCTTTGTATTTATTAAAAGTACAATTGTAAACCCTAGTTTTGATAGTCAAACAAAAGAAACATTGACAACTCCTGCATCAAAATTTGGTAGTAAATGTGAAATATCAAAACAATTTTATAATAAACTTTATAATACTGAATTAACTAATAATATTATTGAATTAAGTAATTTATTTCTTAATAAATCTCTTAAAAAAACTGATGGGAAAAAAAGTAATCAATTGCGAGGTATTCCAAAGTTAGATGATGCAATCTTTGCAGGAACAAATAAATCATCTGAATGTACACTTATTTTGACAGAAGGTGATTCCGCAAAATCAATGGCAATTGCGGGTTTAAGTGTTATTGGTAGAGAAAAATATGGAGTATTCCCTTTGAAAGGTAAATTACTTAATGTATTAGATATATCAGATTCAAAAATAGCAAGTAATGAAGAGATTACAAACTTAAAGAAGATTATAGGTTTAGAAACTAAAAAAAAATATAAAGATATAAAACCTTTAAGATATGGTAAGATAATGATAATGACAGACCAAGATGTTGATGGTAGTCATATCAAAGGATTACTATTTAATTTATTTAATACAATGTGGCCATCATTAATAATTCAAACAGGATTTATGAATTCAATGTTGACACCTATTGTTAAAGCAAAGAAAAGAAATATAGTTCATGAGTTTTATAATCTAACAGATTATGAAAATTGGAGAAAAAAAAAAGAAGACAAAAAGGTAATTGGTAAATGGGATATTAAATATTATAAAGGATTGGGTACATCAACTGAAAAAGAAGCAAAAGAATATTTTAGGAATTTAAAAAATGTAGAGTATATATGGAATGAAGAAGATTCAAAAGAAAAAATAGATTTAGCATTTAATAAAAAAAGAGCAGATAATAGGAAAGATTGGTTATACCAATATGATAAACAAAAAATTTTAAAACATGATCAAGCACAAGTAGAATATAATGATTTCATTGATAAAGATTTAATTCATTTTTCAGTATATGATAATGGTAGGTCACTCCCATCTTTTTGCGATGGATTAAAGATTTCAACTAGAAAAATATTATATAGTTGTTTTAAAAGGAATTTGGTTAAAGAAGTAAGAGTAGCACAATTAGCAGGATATGTTAGTGAAAATGCAAGTTATCATCATGGAGAAAAAAGTTTACAAGATGCTATTATTGGTATGGCTCAAAATTTTATTGGTTCAAATAATATTAATTTGTTAAAACCAAATGGTCAATTTGGAACTAGATTACAAGGTGGTAAAGATTCAGCATCACCTAGGTATATTCATACTGAATTAAATCCATTGACATATTATATATTTAGTAAAGATGATTTGCCTATATTAAATTACATTGAAGATGATGGATATAAAATAGAACCAGAATTCTATCTACCAATAATACCAATGATTCTAGTAAATGGTGTAATTGGAATTGGAACTGGATTTAGTTGTAATATTCCGTGTTATAATCCAGAAGATATTATTAAAATCTATAAAAAATTATTAACATCTGATAATGTTAGTAAATCATTAGAAAATATTAAAGAAATTAAACCATTCTATAATGGATTCAAAGGAGACATATTAGATAATAATGATAAGTATTATAGTTTTGGTAAGTTTAAAAGAGTCTCATCAAATCAGATTGAGATTACTGAATTACCAATTGGAACATGGACACAAGATTATAAAGAATTCCTAGAAAAAACATTAGAAAAGAATCCATTATTTAAAGACTATGAAAGTCATTATACAGAAAATAGTATTAAATTTATTTTAAAGTTTGAATCGGGTACTGTAAATGATTTATTAGAACAAAGTAAGAATGAGTCATATACAAAGTTTGAGAAGGATTTTAAATTAGTTAGTCCAAAAATGTTATCTACAACGAATATGCATATGTTTAATGAAAACAGTATTATTACAAAAATGAAGAATATTAATGAGATTATAGTAAACTTTTATAATTTTAGATTGGAATGGTACCAAAAAAGGAAAGATTATATAATTAATAAACTAAATAAAGAAATTCTTTATTTAGATGCTAGAATAAAATTCATACTTGATATAATTGAAGATAGATTAAAGGTTAATAATAGAAAAAAAACTGATATTGAAGAATATTTAAAAAAAAATGAGTTTCCTATGAAATCAGATTCATTAAATACAAAAGAAAATTATGATTATTTAATTAAAATGCCTATATGGAATTTAACTTATGAGAAAAAAGAAGAACTTCTTAATGAATTAAATAATAAAAAAGATATGCTAGTGACAATAGAAAAAACTACAATTCAACAAATGTGGATTAATGATTTAGATGCATTTGATGAACAGTATAAAAAATATATAAAAGAAAGATTATCCGAATTAGATAACAATTCAGAATTACCAAAAAAAAAAATTAAATCATAAAACATAAATTATAAAATTTTATTAAATTATAGTTTTTATTAAAATATTTATTAAATTTAATATATATGATATACAAACTACTTCTAGTTTTACTTTTAATAGTAATTATAATATGTACTTTAAATAAAAATTGTAAGAATAATTTTAATAAAATAGAATATTTCAAGAACCAAGAAATAATAGATACTCAGAAATATAATGAAATGCATAAAATACAAGATATAAATAATAAAATTAAAAAAGATATAAAAGGTTCTATTAAAGATTCTGTAATTAATTTAAATAAAGATTTAATTAAATCACAATTAGATTTTAAAAAAGATAAAGAATATCAAAATAAAATATTAAAACAATGTGCTATTGATATTGATCCTACTAGGAGTTTTAATAAAATACCGAAGAAAGCATGTGTTAATCGGAATTTTATTGGAACAACTTTTTCTTCAATTGCTACATGTGCTAAATCATGTGAGAGAAATTCAGATTGTTTATCATTTAGTCATAATAATAATACAGATGAATGTAGATTAAGTGCTTCATGTTATGATCTAAATATGGTTAAAAATGATAATTTTGATACATATATAAAAAAAAATGCAAAGATAGATGATTATCCATTGACAAAATATAATTTTTTTATTAAAAAAAAATGTAAATTTACAGATGATATGAGTAGCACGATTTCAAATATAAGTATTATAGATTGTGCTAAAAAATGTAATACTGATAGTAAATGTATATCATATCATTTTAAGAATAATAAAGATAATATTGGTACATGTAGTTTAAGTTCAAAATGTTTTATGGGTGGTTGTACTATAGATGATAACTCATATACATTGTTTACAAAGTATCATTTTAATCAAGATCAATTAAAATATAGACAATGTGTAGGATGTCCAATTATAGCAAAACCAATTTTAATAAATGTTAAATCAGCCGGTAAAAATAGTAAGGATTCCAACAGAGGTGTATGGATTAATAATAAAAAAGTAGCAACAGCAGGGAGGTCTTATAATCTATTAGTTGTAGAATTAACCGGTTTAAAAGGTATAATTGCACATAAAGAGATAGTACCAAAAATAATATTTAATAAAAATTATGATGTTTATAATTCTAAAAACGGAAAAAATACTGCAATATCAATGTCAAATGATATGAATAAATATAATAAAAATGGTTATTTATTAATTATTCATACTTATGACGAACCATCTAATAATCATAATTATATAACTTCCTTATGGAATGGTAAATATAATAATTTTAATATATTTCGTAATATTAAATATAGAAATGCATATGGTTTAATTTATCAAAATGGAAAAGGAACATTACAAGAAAGTTTATCTGTTAATAATATTAATATTATACATAATTTTAAATATGAAATTATTTGAATATAATAATATATTATAATTAAATAAAATGAAAGAACTTGTTATTATACTATTATTAATATTTATTATATTAATGTCTATTAGAATATTTACACCCAAATATTCTGTAATGCCTGATTGTTGGTATGATAAACAAAAACCATGTAATTTTAATCATGTTAAAACTGAGAAATACTCTGAATTTAATATCCAACCAACACCTGGTTTAATTGATAATAGCATTGAGGGAATTACTGTTAGCGACCAATATAATAAAATACAGAAAATAAAATTTGATTCTGAGCAGAATTTAAAAGATATTAATAGTGTTAAAGGTCAATTAAAAGATGTAGATGATAAAATAATTAATTTAAATAATCAAATTACAGATTTAAGGATAATAAGAGATAAACAAGTTGTAAATCTAGAAAAATTAAAACAATATTATAATGACTAAATAATAATTTAAATTATTTATTCATATATAATAAAACTTTTCTTAGTTTATTTTTATTATTTTTTATATCTTGTTTATTAATATTTAATCCTAAATATTTTTCTATTTTTTCATCTGTAGTTATTTTTTTATTATTATATTTTTTTTTTCTATTATATTTATTTTTATTACTCTTTTCATAATTATTATTCTTTTTTATTAATAAAGTATTTTCGTCTGGAGATTCTTTATAATCACTATCATCTACAGTATCGCCACCATTATGGTTAATAATTTCCTTAGTATCCTTTAAAATATTATTAATATTTTGTGTTTCTATATTTATATTCTTTGTTATATCATTAATATCTTTATTAGTTTGTATTGGATATTTAATTGTTTTTTTTACATCTTGAATTAGATTAGATTTGTCCTTATTTATATCTATTACTCTAATATCTTCAATATTAGTATCATGATGATTAATAATATCTGACTGTAATTTATTAGTAGTTTCATCAATAATATTAATTAATTTACCACCATTTTTTTTTACATTATCATCATGATTCTTTATATTTACTGAATTACTATTGTCTATATCTAAAATTTTATTAGTTATATCTTCTACTTTTCCTTCATAATCATTATCATCATTTTCAACATCATTTACATCATCATTTACAACATCATTTACATCATCATTTACATCATCATTTACAATATCATTTTCAACATCATTTACATCATCATTTTCAACATCATTTTCAACATCATTTTCAACATCATTTACATCATCATTTACAACATCATTTACAACATCATTAACATCATGATTTGTAACATCATTAACATCATCATTTGCAACATTATTATCATCATTTACATCATCATTTACAACATCATTTACAACATCATTTACATCATCATTTACAATATCATTTACAACATCATTTGCAACATTATTATCATCATTTACATCATCATTTACAACATCATCATCATTTGCAAAATTTTCATCGCTAACATCATTTACATCATTATTTTTTGTGACTATATTATAATTATCTTTAATATTATCTGTAATATTATCTGTAATATTATCTGTAATATTATCTGTAATATTATTATTTAATTCTTTATCAATATCATTAGTTTCTTGTAAATTATTATTTAATTCTTTATCAATATCATTAGTTTCTTGTAAATTATTATTTGTTATTTTAACAAAATCATCAACAAAATCTACACTTAAATTTACTAAATTATCTTTATTATCTTCATTATCTTCATTATGTTCTTCAAAATTATCAATTAATTCATCATCACTACTTTTATTAGAATCAGTATCATAATCAGATAATAAATGTTCATTATTAAATAAATCTTTATTCTCTAAATAATTACTTACTAACTCTTTATATGGTAATAAATCTCTTATAGTATCGTGAATACAACTATTAAATAATTTTTCTAATTGTAAATAATTCTCTCTTTGTTTTTTATTATCATAACGATGATATAATAAATGTGGGTTTTTCCATAATATCCTTGCTAATGAAATATAACATTTATGTATGACATAAGAAGGAATTGGAACTTTTACCTTAAAATTCTTATTTTTATTATTTACCAATATTAGCATTTGAGAATAACTTACAAATATTGCTTCAATTAAATTATCAAAATATTCACATTTAGATACATGCTTTATTCTATTATATTCTTTATCTAAAATATTTTGTGACCATTGTGGTATTAATCTAACCTCACTTTGTAATTCTTTTAGTATATATTTGGGTTTTTTATTTTTATTTTTAACATTTTCATAAATACTTTTGAATCCATCAATAAAATGTTTTAAAGTTAATGAAACAAATTTATTAATATATTCATCTTTTGATTGTATCATAATATTTAAATTATTATTCATTTTAATAATAATATTATTTTTAAAAATAATTAATAAACACAAATATACGATGTTTAAAATACTATAATAAAACTAAATTAATTAATTTAAATTAATAAAACTAAATTAATTAAAATACATTGAGTGGTTTAGCATATGGATTATTTTTAAGAGGAGATAGTATATCTGGATTAATTCTATTATCATTATTATATGTAAATTTATCATGAGTTAATTCTCCCTCTGTTTCTTTAGTTGGAATACTATTTGAAATTCTACCATAATTATAAGTTTCTCTTTCTGATATATCATTACATGCCATATTTTTATGATTTACATTCATATTGTCAATCTCATTATATATTTTAACACTAGTTTTTGTTGGTTTTCTATTTTTAAATAATATATCTTTAACTTCATCAATTGTGGCATTATACATATCATCATAGGACATTTCTTTTTTGACATCACTCTCACCAATACCATAATATTGATTATCTGATGTAAATTGTCTATCAGTTTCTTTTGCTTCTGTATTAGTTGTTCTATAAGCATCAGCACCTTGGACATTACCAACATTACCATCTCTATCATTATCTTCTGTAGTTTCTTTCATTGTTGTCTTAGCAACATCATCTGGGTCATATGTTATTATTCTTTTATTACCAGTTAAATTATTAATAGTTGTATCATGAATTGTTGTTTCTTTTATAGTTGTTCTAGCAACATCATTAGGATCATAAATAGTTAATTTAGGTGGAGCAGTACTTTGTAGATTTCCTTGTGGTCTTCCATTCATTACTGTATATTCTTTTTTATTAACTTTCATAATATCAAGTAAAGGTGCAGTAAGTGACTTAACCATAGATGTAACATTACCTTCCTTAGTTTTCAATCCTGTTGTTGCTCTATTAGTTACTTTCATATCAACACATGGTCGCTGTGTTGCTTTATCATTTGCAGAATTACCAGCTTTAAGATACATATCTTCGGTTTGTTCATAAAAGGTATCAACTTTATTTTTACACACATCGCCAATATCGGCAGGTAATTTACCTTTCATACCATCTACAGTTCTACCCTCATATGTTTCTTTAGGGTTACATTTAACTCTTAATTCATCTACTGTTTTAGGTAGTTCAAATTCTCTTTTATTAATTTGCTGTAAACCACCAGAAGGTTTAGATATATATCCTTGGTTTAGACCTGGTCCAACAGTTTCTTGTTCAAATGGTAAATAGTTAGTAACATATTTAGATTTAATTTCTCTACTTTGTAAAAAATCACTATCATTCTGATTACCATAAATATTATCTTTGGTAATATTAGCAAAATTTTCTACTTCTTTTTTTGCTTCCCAAAAATTACCAGTTCCTGTAAATCGATCTAATTTTTCTTGTGTTCTATTACTATCTACATTTTGAGTTAATTTACCTCCAAAAAAAGGAACCATATTATTGTGTTTAAATTGATTATTCTCCATAGGTATATCTGCAAGTCTACTGTATACAGTTCTATCAGTTTCTACTTCTTTTTTATTAATAGGAATAACATTAGTATTCTCTGGATCTAAACTTTTATTGTATAATTTATTATTTTTTCTCATTTCATCTTGTAATGTCTCAGTAACATAATTACTGGAATATAAATTATTCATTGATGGTTTCTCATTTTTACTAATAGTATTTTTTATATTATCTTGTTTATTATTTTTATTATTTAAACTTAACATATAACCAGTTACTCCAAGTAAAGTTAATACATATGCTTCCATTATTTATTAATAGAAATAATAAAAAAAAATAATATTAAACATTAAAATAATATTTAATATTTAATTAAATTTTATAAAAATACTACATTATATCTTTCATATCAGCAGATTTTACAATAACAGAAGTTTTGAATACTACCTCATTACCATTAATTATAACAGTTGTATTCTTAGTTTCTTTTGTTGCTGTATAGGGCAATTCCTTTCCAGTTTTTTTATTTTTAATAGCGAACATTATTGTTTTTTTATTTTTAGGAACATTTCTAAAAATAGCAGTTGCTGCTTTTTTAGCTGCAGAATAACTATCTTTATTGTGAAATATCTTTTCTTCTAATGCTTTTTTCCCTTTAATACCTTTTTCTGTTTTAGAAATAACAAATTTTTTATTATTACTCATTTTAATTATTTAATATATTTTATTAATAATTTAATTAAATTAGTAATTTGAAATATCATTGCATTTTCTCCATGGTTGACTGGAGAATGATTCATATTTTTTTACATTTCCATTTTGTAATGGGTCATTATACATTACTACATCTGGATTATTATGTGTTGTATGTGGTAATGAAGCAGAAGGATTTAATGGATGTGGTATGCATGGTCTATGATTATCTTTAGTTACTAATCTAGAATCAATCTCAATTTCAAATGGAACAAGTGCTTTATCTTGTGGGTTTTGACATAACCATTCCCATCTATTCCAACCAGTACCTCTTAATGTACAAGGTGGATTACTCAATCTTGTATTTTCGCCAGTAAATACAGGGCAATCTTGGTAATGTTCTAAATCACAAAAGTTTTTATTAGATGGTAAGTATTTTCTTTCAGGACATTTGGTATTTTTTACATTTAACCCCATTAACTCACTATCAGTATCTATTAAATTAGGACATTCACTATCACCTCTTTGAACATTTACTAATATAGGTGCAAAGCATTCTCCACAATTTTTTCTTGGATTATTTACTTCATAATTTCCTGGTCCAATAGATGCTTGCATATCTCTCATATATTCATTAACATCATATTTATTTCTAGTAAAACTCATTTTATTTATTATAATATATAAATAATATATAAAATAATATATAAAATAATATATAAAATAATATATAAAATAATATATAAAATAATTTATAAAATAATTTATTTTTAATTAAATTATTAAATTATTAAATTATTAAATTATTAAATTATTGACATCCATCTAATACTAATGGAGGTTCTTTTGGTATTTCTTGATAATCAAAGAAATTGCATGCTTTAAGATGTTTTTTCTTTAAATTTAATTCTGGATTTTTAACAGGTTTAATATAGTTAATAGGTTTTTGAATATTACCTTCTTGTGGAATATATTTGTATTCAGGGCATCTACTAGAAGTTCTAGTTAAACCATATAAATCATTTTCTAAATCTACTAAATTACTTTGAACTTGACTCACATTATTTCCACCAACTAGACCAAATTCAACTCTACATTGGGTCTTATTATAATATCTAGAAGGATCTAACATATAATCATTAATTTCAGTGCTTTGTATTGTATCTAAATCATTAAATAAATTCTTGTGTTCAGTCATTTATTTAATAAAAATAAAATATTTTAAAATTTTGATTTTAATAAAATATTTAAAAAATAATTATAAAATGTATTAAAAATGTCTAAATTATTATTTGAGATTAAAACGATTCAATCATCATCTATTAAAATATTAGTAGAGGCATTAAAAGAAATACTGAATGATACAGTAATTGATATTAATAAAGATGGTATTAAAATTGTTACAATGGATACATCGCATATTATATTAGTTCATCTAAAATTAAATGCAGATAAATTTGAAATGTATAATTGTGAAAATCCTACATCTATTGGTATTAATATGTTAAATCTTTATAAAATTATTAAAACAATTAATAATAGTGATATATTAACATTATTTATGTATGAAAATGACTTAAATCACTTAGGAATTAAAATTGAAAATGTTGAGAAAAATACTAAAACTACTTATAAAATTAATTTACTTGATTTACATAATAATCATTTTGAAATTCCAGAGGTTGTATTTAATTCAGTAATTACATTGCCATCAAATGATTTCCAAAAAATTACAAGAGATATGAATAATTTGGCAGATTTTGTTGAAATTAAAAATGTTAATAATAAGTTTATTTTAACATGTAATGGTGATTTTTGTACACAAGAAACTGTTTTAAGTGATAATGAAAATATACAAATTAATAGTGACAATGCTAATGAAATTATACAAGGAAATTTTAATCTTAAATATTTAGTATTATTTACAAAATGTACAAATCTATCTAATAATATAGAATTATATTTAAAAAATGACTACCCTTTAATAATTAAATATACAGTTGCTAGTTTAGGTGAAATTAAATTATGCTTAAGTCCTCAATATGAAGAAATTAATGAATAAAATTAATTTATACTATGTTTTTTAAATATAATATCACCATTATATTTATCTGGAACATTAAAATAATATAAAATATTATTCTCATTCAATATATTATTTTCTTTTAACCAAATTTTAATAATACAAAAATTTTTTTTGGGACTTATTGATATTCCATTTAGATAATTAATAATTATATTATTATCTTTTTTAATAAAATTTTCAGATAATAATAAAGAACATATTTGATTCCAATAATTAACTATTTCTGTTTTTAATATTTTAAATGAAAATGAACCTCCATTTATATTATCTTTTGAATCCCATAACGGAAAAATATTTTCTTTCATTAAAAAAAACATTCCTAAATTGATTTTATCTTGTATTAATTCATTAATAACCCAAAATTCTTCAATAAATCCTATTTGACATAATAATAAATATGAATCTTCTTTCCAATTATAAGAATTTGGATCATGAAAATATAATTTATAATTACTATTTAATTTGTTAAATAATGATTTATCACTTATATTCAAAACATTATTCATTTATAGAATAATTAAATATATTTATTATTTCTTTATATTGATTATTTCTTTAATAATTATTTTATAAATTAATATAATCTAATAATTTATATTCTTTATCATTTAACTCAGTATCTGTAATAATTAATTTAGAATCTTTATTAAATTCAATAAAATAATCAATATTTAATAATTTAATAAGTTCAATTAGTGATAAATTATTATTTTTTAATGAATTGCTAAAAAATTGAATTATATTTGTTATATCTTTATTATCTAAATCAACATGTGTAATTTTATTACTATTTATATGTGTTTTAATAAAATCTAAAATTACATTATTAATAATTAATTGTTTATTTGTAATTATAATATTATTATTTTTGAATAAATTTAAATTTATTATTATTGTTTTATTTTTATTATTTTCATAATACTTAATAAATAAAAATCCTTCATTTTCATATATTATATCTTCCAATTTACTTAATATATTATCAAAATTTAGACTAATCTCATGATTATTATTATCAAAAAATATTATTCTAAATATTGCATATGGGTTAATTAATAAATTATAAATATTATTTATTTTATATTCATCTTGGTTTAAATTATCAATATATTGTATTTTATAAATTCTATTATTTAAATAAATACTAACAATAAATTCCCTTATTGATTTTAATAGATTACAAATAATATCATATATATCTACAAAGAATGAAAAAACATTTGCCATTACTAAATAAAAATTCATTTGATTAAATCTCATATTACTAAATTTATTATTATTCATTTAAAAATTATATGATAATATTTTAATTCTATATTTAAATAAATTAACTTTAATTCTATATTTAAATAAATTAAAAGCAATTAAAAAATCAAATAAAGAATTTTTGAATTTAAAATATATTTATTATTTTATATAAATATGCCAGAAGCACCAGAGGTTGCTACAATTGAAAAAGGTATTAAAAAATTATATTTAGGGTATACTTTAACTTCATATGTTTTTTTAAAAGGTAAGCATTATGATAAAGATCCCTCATTATTTAAAAAATTTAAACAGAGTTTGCCAATTAAACTTATTGAAGTTACTAGGAAAGGTAAAATATTAATATTACATTTTAAATCTGATGATGATGTTGGTAATGAATGGTGGGTATGTAATAGTTTTGGTCTTGATGGTAGTTACCGTAAAGATGATAATAAGTCATTAGTTTCAAATTATGATTTAAAAAAAAAACAAAAATTTGCTAGATTAGAATTTAAAGATGAAGAAATGTTATTCTTTTATGACAATGCAGGTTTTGGAACATTCTTTTATTTCTTTAATAATATTGATAAGTTTACAAAGTATTTGAATACATTTTCAATTGATGTTTATGATAAGGATTTTACATTTGCTAAATTTAAAGAAAATTGGAATATTGTATCAAATAAAAATCTAAAAAGAAAAGAAATATGTGCTATTTTAATTAAACAAAATTATCTTTGTTCTGGATTAGGCAATTATTTAAAATCAGAAATCCTATATGATGCTAAGATAAATCCACATAAAACAATTGATAAATTTAGTGATAAAGAAATTAAAGATTTATATAATTCAATAATCAAAATATGTAATATAATGCTAAAAAATGAAGGTAGAGATTTAAAAACATTACAAGTTTATGAAAGAAAAAATGATAAAAATGGTTATGATGTTAAATATGAAAAAACACCAGATAGGAAATATACCTATTGGGTCCCAGAAGTACAAAAATAATAAAATATAAATTATTTAAAATTTATATTTTATTATAAATTAATGACTTATTTAAATTCAAGAAAACCAATTGAATATAAATTACCTTCAATACAATCTAATATTAAAGGATATGTCAAAATAAAATTTAATGATAAATATTATGATGTTAAAAAAAATGAATATGTAAAAATTAAATTTAAAAATGGTTTACATATTGTTAAATCAAATCAATATAGAGAATATCAGTTTACTAAATATGGTGAATGGTATTTAATGGATAAAGACCGATTTAATGAATATGGATGAATTCCATTCCTTTTATAGTGATGAACAAAGATTAGCAATTAAATACTTTACAGATAAACAAATTAATAGAATATATATATATAAATATTATTGGAATGATTCTATATGCGGCAAATCCTAATAACTATCTTAATAAAAATTATAATCATTTAATTATAGTAATATAGGATTATACTACTATAATAGATAACAAATTAACTTTAACAATTATATAAAAAAATTTTGAAAATCATTTTTATTCTATAAATGTATTAAATATATACTTAGGTAATATTATAAATAAATTAAAAGAATGGATATATATCAATTTATCAATAAAGATAATATAGATCATACTCCTATTAATAGTTCAATTATTAAAAAACCTATTAATAATGTGAATAATGATGAGTCTAATGATGAGTCTAATGATAATAACAATATACTTCCTATACGAAAAGAGAATTTAGATATTTTATCTGTACTAACATTAGATGAAATACAAGTTGATATTAATGATATTATTTATAAAATATCAAATAAATTAAATTATTATATTGACGAAGATAATATAAAAAAAAAAATTAATTTACAATTAATAAAAATTATTAAGAAAAATATAATTCAAAATAAAAATTTATGTATTGCGTGTAATGTTGATATTGGAATTAATAATCCAAGACAACTTTGTGGTAAAACGAAATGTATATATATTAATTAAAATGATATATTTGAAAACAGTTATAAAATAAAAATTATTATTTTTATTAAATTATAATATAAAGTATTTACATTAATATAAATAATTTAAGTTGAATTACATAAATGATTGAATAATTAATAATATATCAACATGACCATTTAATAAATGTTCACTATTTTTTATAGTATTAACAACAAATATATTAAATGCATATTTTTTAGTTTCAGTTATAGCTCGTGCCCAACTTCTTTTCATAGTTTTATTTTCAATTTTATTGAAATCAACTAAATTTCTTATTGCAATTTGTTTAAGTTCATCTATTTTAAATTTTAAAATTAAATAAATTTGATCATCAGTCAGATCAATGATTTTATTATGTTTGATAGTTTTATTACAGTATAAAGACTTGCGACATATAGGAATTGTACTATAATTTTCTGGTACATATGACATTAATTTATTAGTTCTATTAGATAATTTTATTTTAATTATATTACAATCATGATCTAAATAGTCAATCATATATATATTATCATCAATTTTGATATAATTACCAGGGACAATCCCCTTATTACCAATAATATCATTATCATTGATATAAATTAAAAATAAATTGGTTGAATTATCAAATATAATAGTATCAATATTAATTTCATTATATTCTGTATTCCATTCTAATGATTCAAAATAAGTAGTATATATTGTTGTTTGGTTATTATTTATTGAATTATTATTATAAACAGGTAACGTTATATATTCTAAATTATTATCATTGTTCGACATAATTAATAAGTTAAATAATAATTATTATTACAAATTTTAATTCAAATTTTTATTATATTAAAATTAATCTTTTTTATAAACTTTTGATAAAGTGTTAATAGTTTGATTTTGTTTTGAAGAATAAGTATTATGTATTACTTTAAAGTTATATGCAATATATAATATAATTATAATAATTGCTATTATATTATTAGTCTTTTTATAAGTAAATAATAAAAAAACAATTGCTAATAATTTTATAAATATATATAAAAATTTATATAAATAATAATATTTAACCTTTCCTATGATAAAATTTTTATATTCTGCTTCATGATGTGATATCATATTTTTTTCATTAATCCCATCATAGTTTTCACCACAATTTAGACCAAAAATAATATGTTTATTTTTAGTATTTTTAAGAAATTCTTTATATTTAGATAAATCATAAACATTATCATTTAATGATACCCAGCAATTATTAGATTTATTATGTTTTAGAATATCTGTATATGATATATTTTTTTTATTAGATAAACTTTTATTTGTAATAAATCTGTTAGAATCCATATTTATTTTTAAAGATATTATAAAAAATATATATAATTATTATAAACAAAATGCAAATTTTCGTTAAAACCTTAACCGGTAAAACTATTACATTGGAAGTAGAAGGTGTTGATACAATTGATACAATTAAATCAAAAATACAGGATAAAGAAGGTATACCTCCAGAGCAACAAAGATTAATATTTGCTGGTAAACAACTTGAAGATGGTAGGACATTAAATGATTATAATATTCAAAAAGAAAGTACACTTCATTTAGTATTAAGACTTAGAGGAGGCAATTAATTTATTATTAATAGATTTAATATGCTATTATTTATATATTTCTATGTATTGTGTTTATAAGAATAAATTATGATTTATATAATAAAATTAATAAAATTTTATTATTTTTTTAGTGAATATAAAATAATATTTATAAAAAATTTGAAATTATATATAGATTTATTTTATATAATATAAATATAATTATGAATTC
>Ga0209634_1001020_pt1 | contig 21047 bp, 14 predicted proteins | sample LinPmetageLP40_FD_184043 | JGI IMG/M metagenome (GOLD analysis project Ga0209634, IMG submission 184043) | Marine viral communities from the Pacific Ocean - LP-40 (SPAdes) (version 2) | ecosystem: Environmental > Aquatic > Marine > Oceanic | place: Pacific Ocean | collected 2010-08-26 | reverse complement strand
TTTTGAATTTTTTTATTTTTTTGCTTACTGGTTTTAATGTTATAAAAGAACATTCTAAATTAGATTTCACCTTCATTACAGAAGCGTGATTACCTACTTCTCCGCAATAATTAGGTGCCGAAAATACTGTAACCATTTTTTGATTATGAAAGAACTGAAATCCATCATCAACAACTTGATGTGCTCTTACCACTAATTCTATTTTCATTTTTTTAATAAAATCGTCTAGTGCTTTTTCATTAAATGTATAAGAGATACCACGGTCGCTATCAGCCCATTTATTCCGTTGTCTTTTTGGATCGGCCCAGGTTAAATCACATAAAATACCTCGGTCTGGTATTTCAACATTTCTATTTATTCTATTAATTTGTTCTAGATTTTCTAAATGAGGCGATATACCACCATGAGTACAAAATATTTTATTATCAATTACAGCACAAATAGGAAGCATTCTCAATGTATTATTTATTTCATTCCAAATGTGAATACCACGGTCTTTATAACGTTCTACACATTCATCTTTAAATCCATATGCGTCGTTTACTTGCGAACATTCGTGGTTACCTCTTAATAAAAAGACTTGTTTTGGATATTTAATTTTAAGTGAAAATAAAAGGGCAATAACTTCAATACTATTATCTCCTCTATCTACATAATCTCCTAAAAACAAAAACTGTTTATTGGGAGGCAATCCTATAATATCAAGAAAACGTATTAAGTCACAATATTGACCGTGAATATCACCAAATATATGAATTGGCGAAGTTAATCGCAAAAGATTTGGTTCATCTGATAATATTTTATAAGTTTTTAAACATATTTTTTCTAATATAGGTATTGGTATATTAATCCTATAATTATTGTTAGAATAATTTTTTTTTGGATTTTCCTTCATTAATTTTGCTCTAGTTGCTTCTTCTAATTTATTAAATGAAATTAAATATTTAATAAACTTATCAAAACAACTAAATGTTTGATTTGATTGTTGTGTTGATTGTGTATTAGAACAAGAAGATTTTTTAAGAGCGGGAGTGGGAATGGTCTTTATATTACTTGTTGATTTTCTTCTAGACACTCTAGTTGTATTTGGTATAGTTTGTGATTTTGATGATTTATTAGATAATGATTTACTTTTTGAACTCATTATTTATTGAAATATTAAAAAATGTAAAAGTAATATTAATAAATAATTGTAAAACTTATATAATTTTGATAAATATTTTATTAGTCAAAAAATAACATATTAATTTTAAAATAAAATATATTATATATTTATATTGAATACTTATAATTTTTGAATATTTATAATACTAAAATGAACTTTGAAACTTTATTTATAATAGTTATAATTTTATCAATATTTTTTTATTATGTTATGACGTGTGGTCAAAGAAAAGAAAATAAAGAATATTTTACACAATTACAAAATTTAAAAATACAAAATAATTCAAAACGTCATAATAAAAATAATAGTGAAGAAGGGTTTGAAAATCAATCATCTAATAATAATTTGATAAATGATAATAAAGCAGTATTAATATTTTTTTATTCAAAAACGTGTCCTTATTGTATAGATTTTATCCCTACATGGGAAAAACTTAAAAAAATGAAAACACCCAACGTAGACTTTAATAGTGTAGAAGAAAGTAATGATATTAATGATGATTTTATTAAATATAATATTAAATATTTACCTACTGTTATATTACAATTTGAAGGTAAGAATGATTTTAATACTTATAAAGGCGATAGAAGTATAGAAGATATCATTAAATTTGTAAGATTAAATGGTATAAATCTTAATACGACTATTCTAGAAGGATTTGTTAATAATAATAATAATAATGATGATGATGAAGGTTATAAATGCGGTGATTATAAAAAATTTGAGTTTGAAAAGGGTATTTTTACTTTAAATAAAAAAACGAATAGATTTATTTTAGAAATGGAAGATTATACTAGAGAAATAGATGCTGATGTAGAATTTGTTAATCCAGCTTATTTTTTGGTGTCATTGTTTATAGATAAATTAAGAGCTAAAAATATGAATGATAATGAAATAGCATTAGAACTTAATAAATGTAAAACCAAAATGTTTATAAAAAATTTAAATGACTATGGTTTATGTTATAATAATACAATTGAAAAATTAAAAGATGAATATAAAAACAATAAAAGTGATATCATTAAACTAGAATTAATAGAAACAAAAGTATGTAACAATGATAATTATTTAATTCATAGTAGATTTGACCCTACAACAATAGGAAATTAATTTTTATATTTTAAATATGTTTTTCCAAATAATCGTAAAATCCTATTTCAATTAACCAAATAATAACATTTAATTTAGATAAATTTGTTAAATAACACAATTGGTCTTTTTTTAAAGGGAAATATTTTTTATTATTATAAATATCGAATAAAGACTTATCAACCATTATTTGCTCAGTTTCATATAATTTACTTAAATTAACGCTTGTTTTATCTCTACAAGAAGTATATAGATTTTTAGTATCATCAAACTTAATAAATTTCAAAAACACATTATTTGTTATTGAAGTATTATCATGTTCGATTTTATAATAATTTAAAAATTTTTCTTTATTTAGAAAAATATTCCTATATTTATCATTAAGTATATCTTTAGTTTGTTGTAAGTAATTACTAGATTCTTTATAAAAATATAATACTTTATCTAAATTATTATCTTTATTTAAATATTGTTGAATTTTAATTATTTCTGAATAATTAAAAAAGAATTCTTCTATTTCATCTTTATCTTTTAAAATAATATTATCTGTAGTATCTGTAGTATCTGTAGTATCTGTAGTATTTATATTACTATTATTCATAATATTATTTTTTTCATCGGAGTTATCATCATTATTCATCATTAAATCTTCTTGTAGAAATAATTTAGTTATAATAGAATTAAATACAAAAAATGATCTTTCAATTAATATAAATAAAGCTATATAAAATATATTAATTACTATAAAAAATAAAATATAATCAATACAATTTGTAGAGATATTATTAAATTTACTATTATCATATTCACAGTATATATTTTCTGTTATTGTTGTTTCATCAGCAATATAGTCTGGACATATATATTCATTATTTTCTAATGATGTACTGTTATCATTAATAAATGTTTTAAAAATAATATCATAAATGTGATATGTTTTACTATACATTATATTATAAATATGATTAAACATAACTATTAAAAATTCCCAATATAATTTTTACTAGAAATAGCTTATAATTATTAAGAATAAATTGAAAAAGTTTTAAATTAAAAATTTTATTATATTATTATGTTTTATGTTTTTATTCTTTTGATTTACCAGCTTTTTCTAATGTGTTTCTATCAACTAATATAAAATTATCCTTGATTTTTGTTAATATTTGAGTTATTAAATCATCAACATTTTCATTAAATGAATCACTTAATTTAGATATATCATTTTTTTCGGCAACATCTTTTATTTTATCTTTTAAATCTGTTAAAATTACATTCTTACTTTCTTTAAAATCATTAACTGATTTATTTTTCAATTGATTTATAAAAGCTGGTATAAAAGTTTGTCTTGATATATCACTATCACATTTACCAAATATATTACATCTTTGTTCTTTTACATAAGTATCATTTGTTAAATATCCGTTAATTATAATTAAAATTAAATCATGAACTCTTTTTCGACTTTCATCTTCTAAAGCTTTAAATTTGTTGTTTGTATTACCCCATCTATTAAAAGATGTAATGTTTTGATAATATGTAGTAACTTCACTTATTGCTATATCTATATAATTTTTATATAATTCTTTTAATTTTTTAATTAAAGTACCGGATTTATCACTGTCTATCTCTATTTCAGGACCTTTAATATTTGATATTTCGTTTGATTCAAATTTTTTATCATTTAATGATTTAAAAAATGAGTCATTGTATTTGTTTATTACAAATATTTCGTTATACTTTTCTTCTTTTGTTAAAGTATCTAAAGAAATTGAAATTTTACTATATCCTTTTACTATTTTGTCAAAATCAAAGTTTAAAATTTTTTCATTTTTTTTGTCAAAATCATCCTCATCCGTAGGTGTTTCTTCCATTATATATGTTTCTGTATCATCTTTTAGTTCTAATTTATAAAATTTATTTAACTCAGTTTTTAGTTTTATAATGTTGTCCATTCTAACTTGTTTTTGACTTGATTTTAATGTGGTACTTTTTTCCTTATACTCTTTAATTAAGTTTTTAAGTTCATCTAGTTTTTCTTTCATATCATATAAATCAAAAAAAATACGCTCCTTTTTAATTTTGTCTAGAATATTATTTTTAATATTTTTAAAATGTTCATTCTCACTCTTTCTAAAAGTCTTACGTCTAATCCACGCTTCATGTACTCCCTTTTCAGTATCTTCTGCTTTTATTGCTTGTTGTGTTTCCCCCTTGCCTTTGTCTGTATCTTTATATTTTTCTAAAATGTCGTCTAAAATTACCTTTAATGTTGTTTCAATTTTATCTATATCTTTAAAATCCTTATCTTCTGTACGATATTGTAAATAATTACCCTTTTCTTTTTCATATGGTTTGCTTGAATCTAAAAATACGAATTGCATAGGATAATATATATCTGACCTATTATTAAAATCTTCTACACTTGAATGTTCTCCTAGTTTTTGTGTAGAACTACTACCGACATCAATTTGTAATAATTTATTAATTAATTTTTTGAATAAAGATACTAATATTATATTTTTATTAAAGTTTTCAATATCTTTATTTCTTTCCTTTAATAGAGTATCTAATTCACTCTTTTTATACTCAAGAATTTTCTTTTTAAAAGCAGTATGACCTAAAATAATTTCTGGTATACTATCTAACTTATTTTCATCAAAGCCCTCTTTTTCTATATAAGCTATAGTACTATCTTCTCTCATAAGGTTATTTTCTCTATTATGTATAATAGTGTCTTTATTAAACGGATATTCCTTTTGTTTACTCCATAGTTTTATGAAATTAATTTCTAGTTTAGTTATTGGATCATTTTTAGTAGTAAATACAATATTTGGTTTTTTCTCGTGATCATAATTAACTAATAAAAATTTCGAACTAGATATGATATTATCCTTAATAACACCTAATACTATATTTTTAATTTTTTTATCTTTATCTTTCATTGATGTTAATAATTCATTACATACATCTATTGTTTTTTTTAATTGTGTTGTATGAGGATATTCTTTTTCATATGATGGTAATGAACCTTTTATTGAAGATAATAAAAACTCTTTTTCCCTATACATTTTATCTGTGAAAAAAATGAAATTATCTTTATGTAATAAATTAAATTCATTCATAAGCATCATTTTAGAGTCCATCATATCTTCTTCACCTTTTGATATGGTATCTTCACCTTTTGATATGGTAGTATATATTTTTTTTAGAGGTTTTGCTTTATCTTTATCTTTACCCTGTATTTTAATATGAGTTCTAATATAATATTTAATCATTTTTTCAATATCATCTATTGCTTCTGGGTTTAATTTTTTTATAGAATTCATAAAATTTGGTATATCTACATTATTATTTGCTGTATCATCACTATTTTTAATATGTTTATCCATAACTAGAAGTAATAAATAATATAATTCTGCTTGTATTTGTTTTATTTTTTCTGGTTGTTGTTCTTTATCCCTATTTAATATTCCCTTTAAAAATTCACTACTATGTCCCCCTATAGCTTCGCTATTTGGATTTAAAAATAAATGTTTTTCTATTAAATCTGTTTTAAAATAAACACGGTCTATCTCCTTAACAGTATCATCATCTAAATATAATTTATATATAGTATTTTCTAAATCTAATTTATCGCCTTTTCGTGTTAATTCATAATAATTAGATAGTGTTAATCGTGGTTTAATACCAGTTTTTTGTTTCTGTTTTACTATTGCTTGTATTAATGAATTAATTTCAACTAATGTTTTTGTTCTATCTATCTCTTTTTTAACTTTATATATTAGTCTTTTATAATCATAAGAACTACTTTTAATATCTTTATCAACTTCATTATTTAATAATTTATCATCATAACCATATGATTTGTTATCCCCTGTTGCTTTTTCACTATCAACAGAATAATCCTCGTGTTTACTTATTCTATCTATTTCGTCTCTAAATATATTTCTTGCCCCTGTATCTTTTTTATAAGTATGAAATAATTTATCTGTTAAATATTCTAAATCAGTCACACATTCTAATAACCTATTTAAATGTTGTAGATAAACTATCATAGCATAAGTAACATATAACGCGCGATTATCTATACCCGAAAATATACCTATATTACGCTTAATATTTTTTTCTTTGTATAGTTGTGTTTTTGCTCTTTTATTTCTTTCTTCTGGAGTTATTGTTTTACTACTTATTTTAGCTGCAATACTACCTGTTTTTGCTACTATTTTATTATCATTTTTATCATATTTTTCTTCAGTAGCATCACCATATGCAAAATTTAATATTTTTTCTAAAAAACACGAATATAATACATTATCATTACTATGTGTTAAACATAATGTAAAATGAAGCAAATATGCGATTTGTTTATATAAATATATAATTGTTCCTGGTAAAATGTCGTTATTGTTATTAATATAAAATAAGCGCGATATAGCCTCGCCCTTTTTAATATTTTCATTATTTATTTTAACTTTCGTTGTAAAAAAATAATCTTTTTTAAATTTAATATTTCTTATTGAATTAAAATCTCTTATTTTAAACATTGCATGATATGCAGAAATAGGTAAAAATATACTTTTTTTATCATCTGAATTATTATCGTCTGTTTCATCATCTGGCGTATTTAATGAAAAATCTTCATCTTTTAATTGTTCTAATTCTTTTTCTGATTCCGCCCCTACTTTTTCTTTTTTTAAACCTAAAGTATTCATTTTAAATTTATTAATACCAATTGATTCCATTATTTTTGTAAGTCTTGTGTCATCAATATTACCTATTTGATTACTATCTTTAACACCAACTAAAGTATAATAATCGTCATTGTATGTTTCTTCTGCCGATTTTATCATACAAGCGTTCAAATGATTTAAAATAAATCTCGGAAGATGTAAAATATTATTATAGTAATCCATATTTTCAGAATAAATTAATTTATCCTTGTTTTTAATATCAAGTAGGGATGCGTCTATATGATTTTCATAACTTAACATAGATATTTGACCAATATCTATATATGACTTTTTCTCTATATTATATAAATATAAGATACCAATATTATGAAATAATTTATGCAATCCGTGAAATTTAACAAATGAACTCATATAATTAAATTTTTTATTATCTAATATTTTTTTTGTGTCATTAAAAAATATATCTATTAAATCAACAGATTTTTCAAACAAAACTTTATTACCTTCTTTATGAGATTTAACTATTTTATTATCTGAAGTATCATATACTTTTTGTTCATCTACTTCTATATTTGTTTTATATGGATTTATAATATTTTTTAAATTGCCAAAAGCAAATTTACTTTTTCTTGGCATTTTCATTAATATTAAATTCATATTTGTTATTTTAACTTTTGGTACATAGTAATGAATTGGTGTTTTTAAATTTTCATTATATTTATCATATGTTGGTTTTAAGAGTACTTTTAATTCTTTTAATTTATCTAATTCTTCTTTTGTTATTAAATTAACATCTTCGTTTTCTTTTACACTTGTTCCTTCACTCTTAGATTTTTCTGATTTTCCTGTTTTTTCTTCTTTAACACGTCTAATTATTTCTTTTGTCTCTCTCGAATGTTTTACTAATAAATTTTTAATTTCTGACTTAATTTTTTCTAATTTCATTTCATATTCTCTATATACAGCAATTTGTCCCCATATACTACCCGATGTTGAAAAATTTCTTTCGATTTTAGATCCTTCTTTATATTTTACAAAACGAGTAGCTCTCCGATGTTTATGTTTATAATAAAAATTTTTTGGTTGATTTAATGATATATTAAAATCAATACCTTGTATTTTAATGGCTTTTGTTTTATAACTCCCTAGTGTTTGACCCACAGCTGTTGAAAATCTATATATTTTATTTAACATTTCCATACGTTTTTTCATTAATTTATAACCTTCTTTATTTTTTTTATCTATAACATTAACTTCTAACCCTCGTTCAATAATACCATTTAAAAATGAATTTATTTCTATATTAAATTTATTAATATAATATTTATTTAATATATCTTGTTTTTTTGTATATAAATTGAAGATTTTTTTAAACTCACCATTATAATTCAAGAGTTCTTTTCTAATTTCATCTCCACTTGCTTTATATGAATTTAACATCTTTTTAACTTTACTTCCAAATAATCCACCTAATATTCCACTTCCAGAATGAATTTTTTTTTTTGTTTTTTTTTTATTTAAAAATATATTTTTATTTCTTTTAACAGTTTTTCTTTTTTTTATAGCATCGTGTTTTTTTAATTCTAGTTTATTATATATTGTTTTTAAACTTGAACTCATCATATTTTTTTTTATAATAGGTTTCTTATTTTTCATATTGTTTTTCTTATTATTTTTCATATTTTTTTGTATAATCTTTCTCTTCACTGATGTTTTATTTTTATTCATTATATTAATGATTACAAATTATAAAATAATTATACTAATTATTATAAATATAATATTTAAAAATTATAAATATTACGGTTTAAATAATTATAATAAATTTTGTATTTTATAATATTATTATATATTAAATAATAGAATTATATATTTTAATAAAATATATAAAAAGCAATATGAAAAATAATAAAAATAAATCCATTACACAAAATGGAGGAGAATATATAGGAGCTGGTACATTTGGATGCGTATTAAAACCATATATATCTTGTAGGAAAAAATCAAATGTAGATAGTGCTTCTAATAATTCTTATAATCCTAATATTATTAGTAAAATGACACAATATAATACTTATGATTCATATAATTTAAATAATATTTATGATGAAATACAAATGGGGAGCAAAGTATATAAATTAGATAAAAAATGTGAACATTTGTGTCCTATTATTAAATATTGTAAAATTGATATAGAAGATGTTAAATTTAGAGATGATATAAAATTAAAACATTTAAAAGATATGGAAGATATTGATTTAGATTATGAAACAAAATCACACGAAAAAAAATGTTTATTTAATATAAACCAAAATTATTCTAGTATAAATCTTATATCACATTATGCTGGTCCTGACCTATATGAATTTTTTAAAAATGATTCACGCGATTTTAAAAAATATCATAAATTAATTATTGATGATTTTAAATATATTACAAAACATTTACTTACTGGATTATATATATTACATAAAAATAAAATAACACATAAAGATATTAAATTAAATAACATTTGTATTCTTATAAAAAATAATAGACCCCTATTGCGTTATATAGATTTTGGATTAAGTGAAGATTTAAATGAATTAACCCCTTCTTTTAGTCATATATATAGTTCTGGTACACCATCTTATATGCCTCCTGATTTCATTATATTAATAGAAATGAAAAAACATAAATTTAATACTTTAATTAATAGACGTTCTCTTCATAATGCTATTATTAATAAATTATTTAATTCTATTAAAAGTAATATGTCTACATTTACAAATAAAGGATTAAATCAAACTTATCTGAAGGGAAACTTAGATACTAATCATTCTGTTATTCATACAAATTTAGAGAAACATTCAAATTATTTTATTAATAAAAATGATGTATCTAATATATTTAATTTTATTCTTAATCTTTATAAAAATGATGAACTTCTTAAATTTTATTTTAAACCATTGATAGGTATTAATCCCAAATTTGATGTGTTTGGATTAGGGTTGGTTTTATTTGAATTAAAAAAAAAACTTGATTTTAAAAATATATTACTTGTTAATTTACTTAAAAATATGCTTGAATTAAATAGTATAAATAGATTTTCAGTTGAAGAATGTTTAGAACATTTTTACATTGATAATTAGTTTTTATTCTTTCATCATCTTTTTAACTTTATTTATAGTATTTATATCCATAGAATCCAATTCAATATTAATTTTTTGCGTTACGGTATTTTTATTATTATTTATATTTGATGTTATACTTGTAGGATTTCTATCCTTTCCTTTATATTTTGATGTCTCTTTATTTTTTTGAGAAGTAGAAACTTTATTAAACATCTTTTCAAATGTTTCTTCTGTAATATCATCTATACTGTTCATTGATAAATGCGATGTTTCATTATCCATAAAATTATTACTTAATAATATTGACATATTATCCATATCACCAATACTATTTATATTTTGATACTTATTTCTATTTTTACAATTATATTCATTATCAATATCTTCTGTTGTTAAACTATTATCAAAAGTATCTCTAAATAAATCTATCTGTTTTTTATTAGATTTGGAAGATTTGTGTTTAGAAAGACATAACTTACATAATCCTAATTCCTTATATATTTCGGACATATTATTAATATTAAAATTACATATTTTACATTCTAGTATGGCAGATTTTTTAATTTTATTAAATATATTTTCATTATTATTTTTTTGAAAATAACAATTATAACAACTATATTCCAAATTATTAATACGTAAATCTTCTTGTTTATTATTTTTTCTTACTAATATTAGATTAATAGGATTAGAAAGCCATTCGCTTGTAATAGAACATTTTACATTAGAACATTTATAATCTAAAATTTTGTATTGATATATCATACCATTAATTATTTTTTCATTTTTTAATAGAGAATTAACAACAAATACATTTTCTACCTTTAATTTTTGTATTTGTTCTAATGTATATTTATCTAATTCAACAGTATATTCCTGTTTTTCTTTTTTTGGTTCCTTTTCCTTTTTTGGCTTTTTCTCTTTTTTTGGCTTTTTCTCTTTTTTTGGTTCCTTTTCTTTTTGTTGTTTCTTTTCTATAGATGACATAATTATAAATAAGTATAAATAACTATATATTATTATATTTATTTATCTTTAAAATAATTGATAAAAAAATCAATTTTTAAAAATTTAAGATTTAGGACAATTACATTCTTGTGGATTAACCTTACACCACTTTGGTCCAACATCTCCTCTACGACCAATTCTCCCTTTATCACCTTGTGGTCCTTTATCACCTTGATTTCCTTTATCACCTGTAGGACCTAGTTCGCCAATTTCGCCTTGTTCCCCTACTATTCCTTGTAAACCAGTAGGACCTCTATCTCCTTGTGGTCCTTTATTTCCCTCTAACCCCATTTCACCATCAGGACCCTTTAATCCCATCATTCCACTTGGTCCTATTGGTCCTCTTTCACCTCTTTCTCCACATGGTCCAATATCTCCTAATATACCTTTATCTCCTTGTATCCCTTTATCTCCTCTTGGTCCAATATCTCCTAATATACCCTTGTCTCCAGGTGGACCTTTATCTCCTATAACACCTTGTATTCCTTGAATTCCTGATGGTCCCCTTTCTCCCAAAGGCCCCTTTGGTCCTAATTTACCCATTTTTTCTTTTAAAATTTTAATCATTAAATTTTCTAATGATGTTGTATCTATTTTTGTTTCTATATCAAATGATTTTATAAATTCTTGAAATGTTTGTATTTTATTTCCTAGAGAATATATTTCTTCTTCTTGTTTTTTATTTTGTTGTAATAAATCAATATTTATTTTAATTATAGTTTCAAGCTGTTCTTGTAAATGACATAACATTTCCAAACTCATTTTATTAAATAGTGTAATTTACTTTTATATTTAGTTATAAATATTGAATATTTTACTTAATTTATTTAATATTTAAATTCTTAATATTTAAATTCTTAATATTTAAATTCTTACAAAGAAGAACATTGTTCTCTAATAAAATCAGCTAATAGTTTTTCTTTTGTTGTAGTCATATTATTTATATTATTAATTATATTTTCTTTTTCATCACGAGTTTCTTTTTCGTGATATTCTTGAAAAAGTTGTATTATTATATTAATTTCTCGCTTTGACCACATTTTTTTCAAATAATTATATATTATTGTTTTTTCTTGTATTACATTTTTTCCTTCGTCTGATTGAAGTTCGTCATATTCTGTATTATTATCAGTGTGATTACCAGTATTATTATTTTGTTTATTTTTAATATAAGATATATAGTAATCCAATGAATGTTGTATTGTAGAATTTGCTTCATAACAGTTTTTTAAATTAATAAGTCCCTTTTCACTCATATTAAAAAGAACTTCTAACGTTGTACCATATACTTCTGTATTCCAGTACCATTCTATTGATTTTTGAATTGGTTTAAAAATATTATGTAAATCTTCTCTACAATCACCCTGTATAAACCGTATGCTTCCTTGAAATACTGTTGAGTTATTAAAACTTAACCCATTGTTTGATATTGATATTTTAGTCCCTTTTGGATATAAACTTAAAATACTTAACTTAACTAGACACGATATGGGGTCTATAATTATATTTTTATCCTTCTTATAAGAAAAAAACCATTCTTTGATATTAGTTATTATATCCATTATTAATTTTATTATTATAAAAATATGTAACTATATAACTTATTTTTATTAAAATACAATAAAAAAAATTGAATTTTTTTACATATCTTTTATAAAATATTATAAGTATTTAATTAAGTCATTAAGTCACAATAAGTATATAAAATGGGTAAACCACGAGGAAATAAAAACAGAGAATGTGCGAAATTTGCTGATGGTTCTTATTTAGCAAGACAAATTCTATCAGAAAGAAAAGAAGGTGGTAAAACAGTCTACAAAATTCTATGGGATAGTGGTGAAATTACTGAAGAACCAGAAGAACATATGCTTGCTAATACAGAACTAATTGAGAATTACAAACAAATTAAAGAAGCTAATAAAGATATTAATACTTATTCTAGAAATAAATTTATACCACTATCTAATAAAAAAGCATCTATTTATGCTAGAGTAAGTAGAGCAAATGATATGAGTCTAGGTACACAAACGGATTATTCCGTAAATTATTGTAAAAACAAAGGAATTACTATTAGTGATATAACTACAGACAATGGTGTTTCGGGAAGACATATGAAAAATTTTACATACGGTAATTTAGGAAAATTATTTACATACTTAACCGAAGATGATAGCGATAGTTGTATTATTATATATAACATTGATAGATTATGTAGGGATGTTCAAGGTGGTTTGAACTTTTTACAAAAATGCGAGGAAAATGATATTGATGTCCATTTTGTAATGGAAGATGTTGTATGGAATAAAGATACATCATCGTTTAATAAGAAAAATATTAGAGATGGATTAATGACAGCACAACACTATTCGGACCAATTGAGTGAAAAACTTAAAAAATCAAACACTCTGCGAAGAGCAAAAGGGAACGTTTTTGGTAGAACACCTTATGGTAAAAAAGCTGGTAAAAATAATAACGGTATTCGGAAATTTTCAAATCATATAGGAGAAATGAATGCTAAAAATAAAATAATGAAAAACTACAAAAAATTTCATATTATTCATAAATTATCTAAAAGTAAAAGTTATACTAAAATTATTAGGGAACTTAAAAGGAATAGTAATACACGCACTAAACGCGGTAAAGAATGGACAAAAAATATGATAGGAAATATAATTAAACAAACACTTAAAGAAGAAAGAGATTTATCTGATCTGAATTTGAATAACTTAGATTTATAGATTTAAATTTATATTGTAAATTTTACTTAATATATATATAAATATTTAAAAATATATTTAACATATTTAAAAATTATTTTTTTTTTTTTGATGTTCTAATATTAGTTCTAATTCATTTATCATTTTTGATTGGCATTCAATTTGTTTTTTAATTGTTTTAATATCTTCTATAGATATAGATTGTAAAGTATTATTATAACTAGGTGGTTTTTGTTGTTCTTTTGGTGGTTCTTCATATTCTTCATTAATAGTTTTAATAGTCTCTTCAATCATTAATAGTTGTGGTTTGTTTAGTTCATTATATGTTTTAATTATTTTATTTCCTAAAACATTACTCCCTTCTATTGCTTTCTGTGACGACCATATAAATATGTTAAAAGATACATCTAATATCATATAAACTAACGTTCCTAACATAATATAATATAATTTATAATATAATTTATAATATACTTTATAATATACTTTATAATATACTTTATAATATACTTTATAATATACTTTATAATATACTTTATAATATACTTTATATATATATATATTATTTTATAATATAGTTATAAAATAATATTAATTTATCATTTTATAAACATTTTTACATATAAATAAAAATAGCAATAATGCTATAACCATGAAACATAATCTTACAAAATAAATCGATTTAAATTTTAAAGTGTTATAGCTATTATTTTCATTTAATATAAAAATATTATCTTCTAGATTTGTAGTATTATTATTAATATTAGATAAATCTTCTTTGATTTTATCATATCCTTCTTTATCTTTTTTAAATTGACCTAAAAACCGTGCATTTTTAAACTGATTTGTTCTTAATTCAGATGTTCTTTTTTCTAAGTAAGCCTTTATAACATTATTTAAACCATATAACTGAGACATATTATTAATATTATTCAATGTTAAACCATTAATTTCTTCATTTAATAATGGTAAACCTAAATTTTTTTCTACATCTAATAGAGTTGATATATCATCGTATTTTCCAGATTTTAATAAAGAAATCAATTTATTTGCATCTAGCTCTAATTCTCTTTCTAACCCTAGTAATATTTCGCTTTTTCCATATTTAGTTTCTATATCTTCCTCAATTGGTGTAAATATACATACATTCTTTTCTGAAAATCCAGTACTTAATATAAGTTTATCGGAAAATTCTAATCTATATCTGGGATATAAAACAGATTCAACATAATACTTAGTTGGATTATTAGTGTTTTCTTGCTCTAATTTTTTTAATCTCCATAAATTTGATTGTGATTTCATATCTGTTTTCCCTGAATTATTTATGATTATTTTTTTATCTTTATCAATATTTAAATAAGCACCCTCATTATTTGCTAATCTTATAAAATCTGTATTATCTCTAATAACATTCCATTCTATTTCATATTTATTAGTATCTGTTATATCAATATGTTCCATTAAACTAATATTTTTATTATGTGATTTTATATAATAACGTCCGTCCGCAGATTTAATATTAAAAAAATTGTGGTTTTTATTAAAAAATGGATTACTTAAAAAATTAGGTGCTCTATTATATAAACCATAACTTTTTTCATTACTAGATATAGGGTCTGGTATATCCATAAAATTATTTGGCTCTTCTATTTCTGTAATAGTTGTATATAATTCATTTCTTTCATCTTGTGTTATAATACCAGTATCATACCATTCATCAACTAGTTTATTTTTCATTTCAATATAGTCATTATATGGATTCATTATTATTTAGTTTTCTATTATTTAACTTATCTAACTATTTATAATTATAGTATTTATTATAATTTAACAATATAAAAATATAAGAATTAATTAAATATCTATTTTTTGATTTTTATGTTTGTCACATAAATGGAATATCTTATTTTTTAAGTATTTAGCCCTATGTTTACAAAATGTAGCTTCATTTTTATTATTAAAATAAATACCTTGACACATATTTGGTTTAACATCTATATTCATAAATACAGTTTCATTTAATAAATTAGAAGATGATTGTGTAGTTTTAAACATTTTTTTTTTATTTTTATATTTAATATTTAAAAATGTTTAAGTTTCAATTTTAATTTTAAAATATTTTTAAAATTTAAATTAATTAAATAATTATGAGTAAAGATTTAGTTGAAGAAGAAGAACTTATTATAAAAGAACAAAACACAAATGAGATTATTAAGGAAGAAAAACCAAAAGATATACCAGAAGAAGAAGAAAAAGAACTTACTATGGAAGAAGAACTTACTATGGAAGAAGAACTTACTGATGAAATTATAGGAGAAGAAACAAAAGAAGAAGAAAAAGAAGAAAATGTTGTAAATACATCTAATCGTGTAGAAAAGCAAAATAGTACTATTAATCAAATGTATATTTTAAATTTAGATAGTAAGACTGAAAGATGGGATACTATAACTAATCAACTTAAAAAAGCGAATAATCTATTGCCTTATTATCAATTTTGTGGTGTAGATGGTAGTAAATTAAATATGAATGAAATTAGAAATAATGTTCCTAGAGGTAGTGGGAAATTTTTTATGACACAAGAAATTTATGGTAAGGCTCATAGTCATTATCTTTTATGGAAAAACATTTTAAAAGAAAATATGGAAAACAATCTTACACATAAAGATTGGTTTCTAGTATTAGAAGATGACGCAATTATACCAGACAATTTTAATGAATATATTAACAAATTACAACAATTTCTTGATACAATACCAACTGACATTATTGATAATACAGATATGTTTAATCTTTCACCGGTGGGTGATTATTGTAAAAAGAAAAACTTTCATAATAAAGTTATGACTTTATTAACATCTATTGGAACAATTATAAAATCTAAAAGAAAATATGATAATAGTATATTACATCAACTTGATATAATGACTGAAAAATGGTCTTTATTGAACTCCAACTTTCCATTATGTACCCACGCTTATTTAGTTAATAAGAAACAAATTGAAAACTTAATAAAAGTAATTGATGAAAAAAAAATATATTATCACCTCGACTGGATGTTGAATTTTGAAGGGTTAAATATTAATAGTATTACACCAATCTCAATTAAAAGGGGTGGATTTAATGATGCTACCACTTCTACACTTACAAACCCATCTTTACCAGTAAAAGTATTTACTATGTTTAATAAAGAACTTGCTAGTGATTTAGGAAAACCAGCTTTTAATATTATGGGCATGTATCAAATTAATATATTAATTATTGTTTATGCTATATTTATTATTATTTGGGAAGCATTTAATATCCCCGGTAGATTAAATGATTTTTTTAATCGGATATAATTTTATTTATTTTTTATACAAAATAATCCTCCTATTTAGAATCCATATTCTTCTTCGCTTCGATTATCTGGTGTAACACTAGTGCTTTGTTTTAAATGGTCATTACACATTTCTTTTGTTGAACTTTTTAAATTATTACAGCCTGATTTTTACAAGTATGTCGGATACAATATTTTGAAAGAATTTGCTTTGGGATTAAACATGGCTTGTTTTGCTCATTTATATACACACAATAGTTTATCTTAGAGTGTATTTCACAATATATTTTACCTTCTTCTATATTTCTTTCACAGGCTCCGCGACTACATTTTGTAGTGTTTTAAGGGGGTAACACGTCGTACACGTTGTCTATCGTAAGTTTTACTCTTCCTTCTATAACACTTTTAGAATAATGCTCAATTAATTTAGCGGATGTGTCATGAAATAATTTTTGTCCTATATCAATATAAAATCTATTATTATCATTATTTTTTATTTTATAATCCTTTAATTCTCTATTTATTAAAACATAAATAGTATATGCATGTTTGACGCTGGTTCCCTCTTCATGTTTGATAGCGTTTGTTACTACAAAATTTGTTTTAATGTCTTGTATTTCTCTCATTTTGTCTATAGGTGTGTCTTTTAATACGTCTTATTTATACCACTTTGCATTAAAAGAACCTGATTATTTAAATTGGAAAGAAGTTGATAAAAATAATAATAGTCATAAAATTAAAAAATATAAATATAGATACATTTAAAAATTTACATAATGAAAAAGATAAATTACTTAATAATTAGTATGAATTAATTTAATTATAATGTTTTAAATATTATGTTTTAATATTTCTCTTTCATTTTCTTTTAATACTTCTGTTTTTGGAGATTTTTTAGATATTAAAAATAATGTTATCACAATTCCAAACATAACTAATGTAACTATAAAAAATTTAGACCAACTACCCTTTTTTTCCAATTCATTACCATATATAAATTTAATAGGGATAAATGGCATTAATACACCAACAAATATATAAAAGCAAAATATAACAAAACCCTTGTTTGATTTATCAATTATATCATATTTTGTTACTATATTAGACGAATGTGTTCTATAAAGACCCATATCTATTTTTTTTACTAATTTACCGTGATTTTCATTTAAATATTGATTTTCTTCTATTTCTTTTTGTTCTTCTTCAATAGTTTCAAAATCTTCTTTATTATTACATTTAAGTTTAATATAATCATCATACGAATTTGTATTTTTTAAATAATCTTTACAATTACATAAAAATTTATCATCTGGTATAAAGCACGGTGGGTTATTATCTTCACTATATTTTTTAACAAAATCTGATAATTTTATTTTATTATAGTTAGTATTACTTTCTAATACTCTAATATATATACCATCTTTGTCTAATTTTGGGTTTTTATCTTTATCTACTTTAATTGAATATGTATCAACATCTTTTTTATAACCATTTAATATCTCTAAAGCACTATGACTTCCCGGTGTATCTGGTTTAAGTTTTAAATTACCTGTTTTTGTATCAATATCACAAGTATTCCAACGACCCGTTCTAGGTTTACATAGTTCTTTTTGTAATTCTGTAATTTTCTTTCCACTTGTTTCAGTAAATATTAATTTTTCTATTTCTCTATTATAAAATTTATTTAAAATGTCATCTTCTAAATGCCATACAGTGTCATCTGTTATATTAACTAATGGTTTAATTTCATATCTGTTATTTTTTTTATTTAAAAATGAATTTTCATTAAGTGAACCTAAAGTTAATAATCCAATCATAATAAGAACAAACAACATTTTACGGTCTAATCTATCGACAAGAGAAGAACCAACTTTCATTGTAGCACCTTCAATAACATTAAAATCGGCACTAATATTTGCGATTAAATAAACTATTCCAGCAATTGCGGTTGAAATTTTAATAACACTGGTTGATATAAGTAAATCAGGTTTAATATCACTACCCGCATAAGCCCATCTAAAACGTGTATCATTAGCATATGCTAAGAAAGTAATAAATGCGACAAATGACTGTAATACGTTATCAAAATTTTTAGTAACAAACCCTAATAAACTTCCGAAAATGTTTGGTAATGTTGGAATAGTATTCTTAAGAACTTGTAAGTGCGGATTGAATACAGCAACTATAACACTTTGTATTGGTGCACTGATAAACATATCAAGAAAAACTGTTATGATAAATCTCCAAAAACTAGCTGTTGTCAATTTCCCAAAAATATACTTTAATTGAGCAGCAGTACCTTTAATTTTTATATCTTTAAAAGACCCTATCTCTTTTAAACTAAAACCATCATCAGTACCATAACCTTGGTCTCCCATAAATCCAATAACACTTGCCATAAAAAATCCATATAATAATAATAATGATGTTGATGATGCTCCAGAACCTTTTAATGTTGCTTGAACTAAACTACTCAACATTAGAATTATAGATATAATTGTTCCTCTATCTGATGTTCTTGTAATTTTTTCTTGGTCTGTAACATTAGGATACCATTCTGTTACTGTTTTATTTTTTTTTAATATTGATATATAAACTATACAAGCTATAGGTGCAGCGATTAATATTAATAATATTGTTAAATATCCAAAAAATTTATTACCTTTTTTTGTTGTTCTATTATTCATATTATTCATATTATTCGTATTTATATTAATATTTATTAATTTTTAAAAATATTATAATTTAATTTAATATTAAATATAAATTAAATATAAATTAGATATTAATTCAATAAATTAAAATTTAAATTGTAAAATAAAACTAAAAAAAGTTTTAAAAAGTTAAACACAAAATCAATAAATGATTTTATTTTAAATAGATTTCTCTATTTCTATCTATATTTTTAAACATAAGCATACATTTCTTAAATAAATAAATTAGTTAGAGTAAGCAAGACCACCCATACCACTCATAACACGGAGAACATTGTAGTTAACAGCGTAAACATCAAAAGCATTCATACCAGCACTGAAAGATAATTGTGCGTTATCAATTCTAGAGAAATTGCAAGTTCCGGATGGTTGGTGTTCTTCTGGTTTAAGAGCAAAAGAGTATACACCAATAGAACCATCAACAAAACCACCTTCACCTGTGTGGTGTTGCCAGACTTGGGCTGTGGTAAAATAAGAAAGTGGTCTTGGGGCAAATCTTTCGTGTCCATTAAGTTTTAAGGTCATTGTTGTTGCTAAAGAACCATCGAGAGCAGCAAAAGCACCACTAGCCCATGCACCAGTTAAGACTAATTCTTTAACTGGGTGGTTAAAGTTAAGAGTATGACTGGTTTGACTAGCAGCAACAGTATCATATTGAACTTGTTCAATAAGGTATTCATGAGATACTTGCGCGAATCTACGTCTTTCATCAGTATCGAGGTAGATATAATCACACCATAATTTATGGTCATTACCTGCAGCAGTAATAGTTCCCCATTCAATAATAACTTTAACTTCGTGGTATTGAAGAGCAATTAATGGAAGAGCAAGACCTGGATTTCTGCAAAACCAGAATTGAAGTGGAGTGTAGACAACACGCGAATCCATATCTGGAGCATTGAAAAATACAGCAGAACGAGTAATGACAGCTCCTGCAGAGGTGGTGTCAGCAATACTTGAATCAGCAACAAAAACGTCATTATTTGATGCTACAGCATCATTACAAACAACACCTTGACCCATACCACTCATAACTTGGAAATTAGTTCCCATAGCACGTCCAGTTTTGTTTTCAGTGAGTTCGGACCAAGCTTCCATCCATTTACCATAGTGTTTGTCGATACGCTGACCACCAATCTCTAATTCAATAGATGTAATGTCTTGTGCAGATTCATTAAGAACATTAGTAGAGTGTAAAGTGTGTTGAATGTACATTCTGTGAACTAAATCGCCA
>Ga0209634_1001019_pt1 | contig 21052 bp, 27 predicted proteins | sample LinPmetageLP40_FD_184043 | JGI IMG/M metagenome (GOLD analysis project Ga0209634, IMG submission 184043) | Marine viral communities from the Pacific Ocean - LP-40 (SPAdes) (version 2) | ecosystem: Environmental > Aquatic > Marine > Oceanic | place: Pacific Ocean | collected 2010-08-26 | reverse complement strand
GTCTTTTGAATTTACACTACAAATTTCAGCAACAGGTTTATTACGTCTTATTGCTTGTTTAATTCCTGCTAAAGTTTCAAGAAATAAAAAACTTTTATTATTTTCAACAAAATGATCTAGAGCTTCACTAGAAATCCCCATCATTTTTAAATTCGTTAATTTTCTTTCTTTACTCACTATCTTTGAATATTGTGTTTGCAATAAAAGATATAAATGAAGATAATGGAATTTGAAAGGCAACAACATTTTCTTCAGGTGCACCTTCATCCTCATCAAACTCTAATTTATATTCATTAAATTTAGGTGATAGTTTTGTAGATATATCATTTTGCATTTGAGCAAGTAATTCATCACTAGGATTTAAAATTTCATTCCCTTTATCATCTAATGGAAAAAATTTTACCTTAATCCCCATTTTAGTAGGGTTTTTATTAACATCGTAATTTAAAACATATCTTCTATCTCCTATTTTTAATTTATATTCGTACCCACTTCGTTGATCAAAACCATCTTCATTAAGTTTAAAATCTTCTGAAAGGAATATATCAGATAAGTTTAATTTAAAATTTTCCATTTAATTATATTTTATTATAAATATTATAATAATTCATATTCCATTTCAACTGGTTCAAATCCCCAAGTATCGGAATTTTCTGTTTTTTCTTGAGCAGTGATAGCTCTATAAGGGTCATTTGTTTTTTTATTAATACCATCTAAAAATCCCCCACCACCTTTACCATGGTATATGTGAAATAAAGCAGGTGAATAAATAGCTTTTAATTCAAAACCATGTTTAACTGCTTTTTTCTGGACATTAGTATCACTATATAAAACATATATTAATTCTTCTTCAAACCCTCTAATTTCATCCCAAATATCTCTATGTGCTAATTGGAAATCACCACAACAATTTACAATGCTATAATCATCACCATCAACTACTTTTTCTTCATACTTACGTTCTTCACTATTTTCAATTAAATGGTTTCTTAATTCTTCCCATTCATTATATTTTCTTTCGCCACCATGAAATTCTTCTATATCTTTCCATTCAATATGCCTTCTAGATATAGTATAAAATGTTTTTTGGTTTAAATCATTATTAATAGTTTTTTCTAACTGATCTCTACGTGGTGCTATTACATCTATATTTGTTGAAACAATATAATCACCAGTTGCTCTTCTAATTCCTATATTACGACCTAAAGTCTCACAACATACTTGAGCATTAGGATCTTCATTAGTTAACATAGAAGCAATTTCAGGAGTTATAACAATGTGTTTTAAATTACCTCTAAATTTAATATTTTGATCTATATCCCATAATAAAGGTCTATTATTAGGTGAATTCCAATCTATAAGAATTACTTCATCAAAAGTATTAATTAAAGAATTTAAACAATACGTTGCTCTGTCATTTAAATCCCCACCATAATTATCATTTCGGGTTACTACTACTGCGCTTAATTTCATTTTTTATATTTTGCTATATTATCACTACAAATGCCTATACATTTGGATAAATCATCATTATTTAATTCAGGCATTACTGCTATACTATTCTCAATAGGTTGTTTACCTGGGTATGCCCAAATATACCCTTTAGATGTTAATGTGATATCATCTTCTTGGTGCCAAAAATAATTTATATAAATACCATCTTTGTCCAATATATTAAATTGAGCTATGGCCTCCAAATTTTTACAATGGATCCATAATTTATTTGATTGATGTTCTAGTAACTGATGAGGAAAATCGTATTGGGGTTTATCATGTCCTAATTTAAACTTTCCACCTACAAACCAAACATCAACTTCTACACTAAATCCATTAACTATAGCTTCATGAATATATTTGGGATCGTTTTCCCTTTCAGGTATAGATCGAGATATATTTCCTCTATGGGATATTAATATCATTTATAATTTTCTAAATAATAATTTAAATCTTCAGGTGTACCTAACCCCCACATTTCTTTAACATCAAAAGTTCTTATCGCTTTTCCATCTTCGATAGCTTCATTAAATACGGGGCATACGTAAAATTCGTTATTTACGCGAATATCTTTATCAATCATCTGTTCAGCATATTTAACAAAATCACTACCATTTTTCCAATAATAAAAACCTATCGTTGCTATATTTGATATAGGGTTTTTTTCTGCTACTTCAGTTACTAAACCTTGTTCATTTACTTTAGCAAATGACCATTTTGGGTGAGTTGCTTCGAATGTTACAATACCACCATCAGCATTTGTTTCATTCATTTTATATAAAAATTCATTTGAATCCCATTCTACAAATTGGTCTGAATTAGCAAAAAATAAAGGAGAATCTGAATTAATATGTTCTTTGGCTAATAGTGCTGTACAGGCAGCTCCTTCTGTCATACCTTCTGTTTCTACTATTTTACAACCAGGAGTAATTAATGTTAATAAAGCATCTAAATTATATTTTTCACGATGAGATTTCTGTACTACATAAATGTAGTTAGCTTTTATATTTAAATTTTCGACTACCACTTGTATCATTGGTTTCTTTCTTACTTCAATAAGTGGTTTTGGGAATGTATAACCTGCTTGTTCAAACCTAGAACCAGCACCAGCCATTGGTATTAATATATTTAAATTTTCATCACGCCATGCGGGTATGTTTTGTTTATTTCCCATTTTTATTTCTTTTAATTTATTAGATATATTTTTGTAAGTTACCTCTTGTGGGTTTTTAACTCGTAAAATATACGACTTGCTTCTTGCAGCTGCAAGTAATCCATAAGGTGAATCTTCTACTATTAATGTTTCTTCAGGTAAACATTTTATTTTGGACATTGTTGTCCAATACATCTCGGGGTGTGGTTTAGAATTAATTACATCTTCGTTTGAGATAATTAAATCCATATACTCTATAATGCCCAATTTAGCTAATACAGTAACTACGGTTCTTCTAATTGAATTAGAAGCCACAGCTAATTTATAACCATCTTTTATTAATGCGGACATTACTGATTGTAATCCAGTTGAGGGTGTTAATTCACTTAACATTTGAAGGGTGTATTGTTGTTTTAACTCCCAAATTTGTTGATGATTATTTGTAGGTAAACCTTTTTCTTTACTTAACATATCTAATTTTTGATAGGTTTTTAAACCATCATAAGTAGATAAATGTTCATTCCAACTTATAGCATATTCACCTAATGCTTTATTTAAAGCATTAAAATGAATATTTTTAGCTTCTACAAGCACTCCATCAAGATCAAAAATAATTAATTTTACCATTCGTACACAGTTGTATCTTTATACCAATCTACTAAATTTACTCCACGTTTTAACCAATTTACTTCAACATCTTCTTCTAAACATTCTTTTAGGAAAAAACTCATACCATTATTAACCATAGTATCATAGTTTAATCTAAAATCTATACCTTTATTAGTCATATAATTCCAAGCAATTAATGCTTCAGGTGGAATAGATAACAATTCATCTATTTGAAAATCAAACATTAATTTTAATTCATCTATATTTCCATAAATTACATTGTCAGCTGGGTAGTCATGGCTAGTATGTAAATAAACTAAATCATAAACTATATCTCCTCTAACACCTTCTTTACATGTAGCCATAAAAGATAATTGTTGACCTTTTAGTTTAGGTAATAATTTATCTAAGTTAGTAACAATAGTATCACTTCTAACTTTAAAAATTTCATCTACATTATGAGCCATAAGCCCCTCGTATGTTGATCTAAGTTGCATATTAACATTCATGTAACCTGGAAATTTAGGGGGTTCAACTAAAATAACTTTTATACCTTTAGATTTAATATAATCTAATCTAACTATAGATTCATTATTCCAAGTTGACCATACAACATTATCAAATTTAGAATAATGGTCTGTTAACTCTTTATAAAATTCAGTTGGTCCTTGGATTAAAATTCCTTGTTTCATATTAATATAAATTATATAAATTCATTATTCCTTCTTTTAGGGAAGTTTTAGGCTCCCAATATTTTAAGATAAAATCATCAGGTGTATTCATTGCATTTTGTTGTGTTTGATCCTTTCTTTCTGATGGATTAATTTTACAACTTGATAATACATCTATTATATTTGCAACTTCTTTTATAGTTGACCATTTAAAATTAGTTATATGTAAATTTTCTGTTCTAGGAATTGTTGGGTATTGAAGAGATAATTTATATAAACATTCACAAGCATCATCCGCATATAAAAACTGTCTTGATTCTTCTCCATCAGTTCTCATATTAATTTCACCTTCATATTTAGCCATTTTTATAAAATCTGTTATAACATGAGACTTTTCTTCATCGGTTTCATATCCATACACATTCCAAAATCTTACTACTAAACCACCTAGACTTTTAGTTAATCTCTCTCCTAAAGATTTTAATACACCGTATGTGGAATAAGACATTTCAGACATTTGAGATGAGGCAAACATAAATGGTAAATTATATTTTGATAATAATTCAAATGTATTAGTCATTATTTTCATATTATTAACCATAAAATCATAACTGTCCTGATATCTTTCTAGGTATTTAGCTCCACCAACATCAAAAGCTAAAAAATAAACCATATCAGAATGTTCCATATAAGATTCTAATAATGGATTATTTGATTCTCTTAAATCCTGATAATCTTCATTTAATATGTCAAATTCTAAAACATCCTCACCTTTATTTTTTAAATAATTAACAAGATGAGCTCCAATTTGACCACTAGAACCTAATACTAGATGTCTCATAATATTTTTTTAGTTTGTAACATTTTTATACCTTTATCTAGAAATTGTTTCATATTAGATTCAAAAACTTTTCTTTGGTTAGGTTGATCTTTAAATATGATTAAATCTTTATACATTTTTGTATACCCTCCATCTAATAATGGACCATTAGGATAATCAAATATTGTTTGACCACGTAAAACATATTGTTGAAAATCTATACCTTTAGTTTTTGCAAATTCGGTTAACATTAAAGAATACCAATCATGTGGACCATATCCCTTCCAATCATCATGAATAGGACATAAATTTTCATAAAACTCTTTATTATATAAATCAAACCAACCCGCCCATTTAGACTTATAGGTTTGGTCTAATGTAATATCCCTTTGATTAATTTTATTATTAGCTCTAATGTCAAATACATCTACTTTATTCCAGTCTTCATATGGAACATCTAAATAATTTTTATCTGTAATCTCATCCCACGACTGGTCCCACAATTTATGGATTTCTGGAGTAATAACAAAGTATTTATTGGTTATTTGTTTAGAACTTGCAACCATTGTAGCGAGCAATTGCTCACTAAAGTACATATCAGGACAAATATGAATATAAAAATCAACTTCAGGTGATATAGCTTCTCTTTGATGATCTAAATGTCCATATAACTCATCCCCTTCATAAATTTGAGCATTAACTTTATAATCTTTTAATAACTTTAAATATTGATTGAACCTACTTTTTAGTAATTCTTTTGATAAACTGCTAGCTTTCCAATCAACTATGTATGATGATAAATTTAAAACCGGATTAATTTCAATAGTATCATCCTCTGAGAGATAATATTTTGATTTTTTTAATTGGGTAAAAGATTGTAGACAATAATCTAATTCCCAACCCATAGCATGGTATGTAATTTTATAATTCATTATATAACTCTTTTACACCTTTTTCTAATCCAATAAAATTTAAATTTGGATCTAAACTTGAAATATTTTTAACAGCACTTCCTAAGTAAGATTTATCTCTGTTTTCAGATTGTTTTTGTACTTGGTTAAAACCAGGAATTATTGATGCTATATCTGATAGTTTCTTTTTATTAGGGTACACTAGATCTAATTCTAGAGGAAGCAATTCTTTTTTAGTTGTCAAATAATGTTTTACAACTAAGATTAAATCTTTTATATAAATAAAATCAAAATATCTATCTTGATGAATTTTGATAGGATCTTCATTTTTAACTCTTAAAATATTACTTTTAAAAAATCTATCAGGTTCTTCATCTATTCCAAATACACCAAAAATTCTAAGATTATAATCTGTAGAATTACTTTTAATTATTCTACTAATTATATTTTTAGATAAACCATAATAATCTAATGGAAAATGATTATTTACATCATTATCACCTGTAATGTCTTTAGATCTATCAAATTCAGCTCCTGTAGAAAAATTAATTAGTTTATCATATCTATCTCTATTTCTCATTAAATTAAAAAACATAGATAAATTTTTATAAGTAATATCTAAAGAATCTTCTTTAATTCTTTTACCTCCTTTAATGGCACAATGTATTACCCAATCAAAATATTTAGTTCTAAAATAATTGTCAATAGATTCCGAATTAGTTAAATCTAATTCTTTACTATTAGGAAAAAAAACTTCATGGTCTTCTTTAAGAGATTTAACTAAGTTTCTACCCACAAAACCACTCCCACCTGTTATTAATATTTTCATTATTTTGTTTTACAAAAATCACCAAATTCTACTAATATAGTACTTACACCATCTTTCCTATTTAATGCTTTTTCATAAGCGGGAACTATGTCTTCAGGTTCAAATAATTCTATTATTTCTAAATTATTAGTCATTTGCCTAAAAGCATCTGAAAAATTACCTTTATGTTGACATTGTGGATCTACAGGTGATTCACTACCTACAGCTACTCTAATAATAACTTTTGGTGTGCATTCCCCTTCAGACATTGTAGGGAATTTATCTAAATGATTTACTATTTGATCAACCCCCATTAATAAAAAATTCCATCTAGGAAAAGTGGATACAGGTATCATACCTGCAATAGCTAAACCATTAGCTAAACCACATTGAAGGTATTCTGCCACAGGTAACTCTAACCTTTTATAATAAGGTAAATGTTTTAAACTATCATACAACCCTGTTCCTTCATATTCAACCGCCTGACCTATAAAAAGTGTTCTATCATCTTCAGATAATAGGGTCATTGCTTTTTTTAATTCGTCTATATATTTCATAACTAAAATTGAACACGTTTACCAGCTCCAGCGTGTGGATACTTTTCATTATCGTATTGGTAATAATATAAGTTAGGTAATTTTAATATCCCACCTTTATATTCATTGTTTTCTAAGTAATAGGGTAATTCTCTACCCCATATTTTATTAGTAGGAGTACATACAGATTTTTTATTATCTTCTACTATAAATGTAATAGGCAATTTGTGATTTAAACTATACTTATATGCTTCGTGAAAATGTCCAGTTTCGGCACTCATATCTCCAACCCAACACCAAACTCTATTCTTTTTACCTTGTTCTTTTATAGCTAAAGCAATACCCGTAGCAATAGAAGGAATACCACCAACAATAGAACTACATATAAACTTATATTTTGGTAAATTCATTACCATCGACTTACCTTTTAATATTTTAGAAGTAATTAATTCAGGGGGGATACCTTTAAGTAAACCTTGATAATGGTTTCTCCATGTGCAACAAACCCAATCATTTTCTATATCTATTTCTTTAAAAATATCAATTGTTTGGTCTTCATTACCTGAATATAAATGAATAGGAGCTGCAATTTTTCCTTCATTAAATAGATTTCCTATTTTAGTTTCAAATTCTATTAAAAAATTCTTATCTACCATATAAAATTATTTTGATAATAGTTAATAATTGGATATATTTCATCTTCAAATTTCTTTAAGGGTTCCCATCCTAAATTTCTTAATTTATCATCATTTAAAGCATATCTTACATCTTGACCTTGTCTAGAATAAGAAAAATCTAAATGTTCATTTACATCTACTTTATAATTTGGGAGAGAGTATGCCTTTTCTTCATCATAAAAATATACATTTACTATTTTTTCTATAGTTTTTAGGTTAGATTGTTCATAACCACCACATATATTAAAGATTTGATTAATTTGGTTTGTTTCTATAATATTAATTACGGCTTCTGCTGTATCAGCAGCATGTAACCAATTACGTATTGGTTTACCATAGTTGTGTAAAGGTATCTTTTTGTTTAATTTTAAATACTTAATTGCTTTAGGTATAAGTTTTTCTACATACTGACCTATTCCGTAATTATTAGTTGGCCGTATTATTACATATTTTACACCATATGTTCTTGCCCAAGCTATAATTAATTGGTCTGCAGCGGCTTTGGTAGCAGAATATGGGTTTGATGGATTTAATATATCAGTTTCTAAATGTTCTCCTTCTGTTATATCTCCATAGACTTCATCTGTTGAAAAATGGAAAAATAAGGGACTAGCTTTACCTTCAGCTCTATAATTTCTAATTAATTCTAATAAATTATGAACTCCATTTATATTTGAATGAACAAAATCCTCACTTTTAACTATAGAATTACCAACATGAGTTTCGGCTGCTGTATTAATAACATAATCACATTCATATAAAAATTCTAAATCATTAATATCAACTTGTTCAAAAGTAAAATTTTTATTTTGTTCAAATTCTTTTAATAATTTTGGGTTAGAAGCATAAGTAATTTTATCAATTCCCCTTACATGCCAACCTTGAGCTAAACACGCTTTAGTTACATAAGAACCTATAAAACCTAAACAACCCGTTACGTAAACTACTTTATTTTCCTTTTTCACTAAAAAATTCTTTTATTTTATCACAAACATAATCAACATCATCAGTATTCATACCATGGTGTGCACCTAATAAAAACCCATTTTTCATTATAGTATCCGCTACTTCAAAATCTTGTAAATATTCCCTATAAATTGGATGGCGAGTAACGTTACCAGCAAATGTAACTCGGGTTTGAATGTTATTTTTTTCTAAAAATTGTAATAATTCTAACCTATTTTTAGTTTGTAAGGGTATAGCTAACCAATTTGGTTTTATACTGTCATCAGGTAAAATTAATTCTTTTACATCTTTTAAATTTTCTAAATATCTTTCTATATTAGCACGTCTTACATCTTTAAAAGATTGAAATCTTTCTAACTGCACTAAACCAAAAGCAGCATTAGCTTCGGCGCATTTCATATTATATCCTAATACACCATATAAAAATTTATAATCATATGGTAAACCATCAACGTTATGAGTAAACCTGTCATTCATATCCTCACTATTATCACCTATACGCCCCCAATCACGAAACATTAATGCTCTTTTTTTATGTTCTTCTTTATTAAACATTACCATACCACCCATACCACCAGCAGTAATAACATGAGAAGCATAAAAACTAGTTGTTGAAATATCTGAATCTTCAGTAAGTGTAATAGTATCCGCAGAATCTTCTATTACAAATATATCTGATCTATTCATTCTCATTAATTCTGTTCTTAGTAATTCCCAATTCGGTTTATTACCTATTAAATTAGGTACCATAATTGCTTTTGTTTTTGAGGTAATTGCTTCTATAATAGCGTCAACACTAGGAACATAAGTAGTTAATTCAGAATCAATAAATTTAGGAACATACCCTAATTGAATTATTGGTGCCAATGTAGTTGAAAAAGTTAATGATGGTGTTATTATTTCGGATCCTTTTTCTAAGTCTAAAGAAGCAATTGCTAATAAACAAGCTGATGAACCTGAATTTACAAACACACCATATTTTTTACCAAATTCTTTAGCTATTTTTTGTTCAAATTCTGTAGTGCGAGGACCAAATCCTGCTAACCACCCATCTCTAAGTGATTCTTCTACTGCTTTTATTTCTGCATCTCCATACGATTCAAATTTATAAGGAGCATACCATACTTTTTTTCTATTACTCATGTTGTTATTATTAATTGTGTTGTATCAGAAGCTTTAGCTTTTAAAAATTTGTAATTTGCATTTTTATTTAAAAAATTTACTTCTAATAATTTTAAATCATACGACATTTCTACAAATTCTAAATCATCTATTATAACTGTATGGTTATCTATTTCATGATTTAGTATATGTTCTATTTCGTGTTTAATTGGACTTTCATACCCATTGCGATGGGCATCTAACCAAAATAAAGCTGGTCTATTAACTTTTTGAAGTAGTTCGGGCATCATAATAGATGAATCTCCTTTATACAAATATAATTCAGGAGTTTCTGTTGGCCTTGGCCCCCATATATCTAAAGGCATAAACCTTTTATAACTTTCATCAAAAAAATGAGGTTCAATTTCTACTGAAATGATTGTTTCAAATCCTAAATCAATAGCATCTTGAACAGAATCACCCATATAAGTTCCTGTTTCAAAAAAAATCCTATGTGAAGGTTTTTTATGATCACTAAATAATTCTTTATATGGCCAATATCCCATTATGTTTAAAAATATTAGTTATTTCGTTAACTATATTCTGCTCGTAATCTACGAACTTTAAAGCACGATTCCAATTATCTTCAATAGCTTCTTTTTTATCCATATAAAAAGCTCTATTTAATTTATTAGATTGGTGTATAATATCATCAACGTTGTTTACTTGTATTATTCCATCTAAATTAAAAAAGTCTCCTATATTAGAACAACCCCAATAAATTGGAATTGATCTTAATAAAAATAAATCTAATATTTTTTCTGTAAAATACCCTCTATGATTTGTGTTCTCAATTGCGACGGCAAACATGTTTTCTCCAAATACATCCATTTTGCCCTGTCTAGCATTATTAATATCGTGTCTATCTCCATACGTGTGATAAAAATTTGTTTCTACTTTATTTATTTCTTTTTCTCTAGCTAATAATTCATGTCTTAAACCATGGCCATATGTTTTATTTAATTTTCCTGCTAGATGAGAAATTTTAAATTTTTTATGATTTTTCGATTGATAATCATTTGGTTTAAACCAAGTATGCCCAAATGGTAAAAATGATGAATTATCTGTATTATTTAATACTTTATCATCCCAGGTTAATATAAAAGAAAAAAATTCTTTATTTTCAATAGCCCAATTATGTAACCCAAAATATTCATCTGGTTCTTGTAAAACTAAAATATTAATTTCTGATAGATCTTCTTGGTTTGTAGGAATATCATCTACAAATAAAGCAAATTCAATATCTTTAAGATGTTCCATCTTTTTTTCAAAAACCTTAGTATCAAAATGTTTTATTTTTAATTTCATAAAGTTTCCATCCAATAATCAACCATTTCATCGATCATAGTTTCAAATGTATAATTAGGTTTCCAACCTAATTTTCTTAATTTAGTTGAATCTCCTTTTAAATCCCTTAATTCTTCGGGGCGTAAAAATTTTGGATCCGTTTTGATATATTGTTTCCAATCTAAATCTAATTTATTAAAAGTATACTCGACTAAATCCTTAACTGAATGTGATATGCCAGTAGAACATACAAAATTATCTGGTTTATCCTGTTGTAACATTAACCACATTGCTTTAACATAATCTTTAGCATGCCCCCAATCACGAGTAGCATCTAAATTACCCAACGTTAAATTTTGTTTTATACCTTTTTTAATTTGTACAGCACCCTTCACTACTTTATTAGTTACAAAGTTAGTCCCACGTCTAGGTGATTCATGGTTAAAAAGTATTCCGTTTGAAATAAATAAATTATATGAATTTTTGTAATTATTGCAAATGTTGTATGAGTATACTTTAGCACAACCATAAGGAGATACTGGTGATAAAGGTGTAGTTTCTCTTTGATATCCATCTTTATCAATATTATTACCAAACATTTCACTACTTGACGCTTGATACATTTTTATTTTAGGATCAGTTAATCTTATGGCCTCAAGTAAATTAAGCGTACCTATACCAGTAGCTTGTGCTGTGTATATTGGTTGATCAAATGAGATTCTAACGTGTGATTGCGCTGCTAAATTGTAAATTTCGCATGGCTTGCTTTGTTGTATAACTGATATCAATGAAGATAAATCAGTTAAATCGGCATATTGTAATTTGCCTAATAATTGAGGGTATATTCCATCTAATCTAGATGTTTGATTTTCAGCTACGGAATTACGTTTAATAGTCCCCCATACTTCATATCCTTTTTCTAATAAGAATTCAGCTAAATATGAACCATCTTGGCCATTAATTCCCGTTATTAATGCTGTTTTTTTCATTTATTGCTTGCTTTTCCTGCATTAATATAAATCCAATGTGGGTGATTATCACCTGGACCTGTTGGTCCTATAATATAATTAAAACTTGCAAAACCTGCTGCTTCTAATGATTTTTTTAATTGAACAGGATGGCTTACTTCAACATCAAAAGCCCTATTAGTACCAGGAGCATCATAAAAATTCTCATAATAATCTACTGTTGATATTGCTGGAGATCCAAATCCCATTTGGAAGCAAAGTACACCTCCATCATTTAATACTCTATGGAATTCTTTAAAATAATTTTGTCTTATATCATGAACACATATATGTTGTAATGCTACAGTACTCATTACAATATTATATGATTTATCTGGTACGGCACCTAAAGAAATACCATCACAAACATATAGATTTGAATTAGTAATATTATTTTTATCAATATATTTTTTAGCATTTCTTATATTGTTTTCACTTATATCAACTCCATCTATTTGTTTAAATTTATTTTGATATTTGACTATATTTCTTCCAGGCCCACAAGCAAAATCTAAAACTTTACATTGATCTAAAGGATATCCTCCTAATCTACTAAATAGAAATTCGTAATCCCACCATTTATTATGTTCATCAAAACTACCTACAACATTATCTACAGTAACACCATCTCCAGTTGCAGCTGCTTCTTCATAGTAAATTTTCTGCATTTTAGTATAAGCATTATCAGAGCTTGGAGGGTTTTGAATAGGATCATCTAAAATCATTTCTACTACATCACCATTATCTTTCTTAATCTCAGCTAATTGATTAGACATAACCACTTTTCTACTTTTCTTTTTAGTTTTTTTACGTTCTTGCTGTTTCATAATTTTCTATAAACCAATTAACTGTTTCTTTAATACCGGTTTCAAATGAAGTATATTTAAAATCTGGTATTAATTCTTTAATTTTTGAATTATCTGATGGTTTTCTATGCTGTCCATCTGGTTTTGTAGAATCAAAGGTTACATTACCCTTAAAATTAAATTCTTGAACTAATAAATCAACTAAATCTTTAATACTAACTTCTTCATCTCCACTTATTATTAATGGATCGGTACCTTCATAATTTTCTAGAACCCATTTAGATATTTTAGCTATATCTTTGGAATATATGAATTCTCTTAACGGTTTCCCACTACCCCATACAGTAAAGTCTGTATTATTTTTCTTAGCTAGATATAACTTATGAATTAACATAGGCATTACATGACCATGATCTAAATTAAAGTTATCGTTTGGACCATAAATGTTAGATGGAATTATTGATGTATAATTTAAACCATATTGTTCTCTATAAGCCCTAATTTGAACATCAGCCATTCTTTTAGCATATGCATAAGGATAATTTGAACTATGAGGTTCACCTGTATGTATTTGGTCTATTGTTAAAGGGTAAGTTACATTATCAGGAAATACACAAGTAGATAAGTATGCTACTAAACTTTTTACACCTGATAATCTAGCAGCCTCTATTACGTTAGTATTAATAAGTAAATTTTTTAAAAAATATTCACCTTTAAAATTAGAATTTCCTCCTATACCTCCTACTTTACCAGCACAGTGTATTATACCTTCTGGTTGTAGTTTTTTAAAGGTATATTCAGTTCTTTCTCTATTGGTTAAATCGCAATCTTCTTTTGCTAAATGAATATCTGCATCTATAGCACTACCTACCATTCCATAACCACCTGTAACTAATGTTTTCATATTGTTGAATAAAATAAATTTTGTTGTCTTTGTCTGTCTATATTCTTTATATGATATAAAGCATAAGAATCGTCATCTGCTGGTAATTCAGCGTAGGTTTTCCATCCAACTATTTGCTCATGGACTTTGTTGACCCATTTTATTTCTGGTTTATTTCTAAATATTCTATGTTGATTATCGGGCCAATTTACCCAGCCATGCTCATTTAGTTGCCATCTCCATTCAAGAACATCTTTTTGTTCTAATCCTTTAACAATGTTAACACGAGGTATAGCTATTAAATCAATTTCTTCATTAGTTTCTAAAACTTCATGAAGTACTCTACAAAAAGTTTCACTTAAAGTCTCATCAGCATCAATTTGAAATATCCAATCTTTAGTACAGTAAGATTTTAAATTGTTTTTAAATGATCCAAAATCATTGTTTAAATCAAAAAAACATCTTTTTACAGTAAAATCTGGTTTGTATTTGTCTACAAAACCATCAACTAAAGATATTACTTCAATAGTTGATTTACTATCCAATTGGATAATAATTTCATCTGTAGGTTTAACAATTTTAATTATTTGATTTAATAACCTATCTAATTCTTCACGCTCATTATAAGCAGTAATAGCAAAACTTATTCCCATAATTTAATCTTCAAAAAAACCAATATATTCTAAAGCATCCATAAAATTATTTTGATCAAATTGTTTTAAAGAAGACATATCCGTTTTATGTTTATAATAATCATCAGTACCAGGGATTTTGAATTTTTCTTTCTCCTCTTCTGCTACTTTTTTTACTTTAACTCCTGCCCATTTCCAATTATTCCATTCTTTACCATTTATAAAAACAGTACCTTTATCTGGAAGATTAATTGAAGTAGGATACCATACTCTACCTAACTCATCACCTACTTTAATATCTTTATAAATTTCAGGAAGTGTTTCTTCATATTGTGTAAAATCAAATTCACCCTGAATCATTAAATCATTAGTAGTAAAACCACACCCAAAACAAAAATAATTTTTAACTTGGGGGTTTAATTCTGTAGTGTAGCATGCGTCTCCACCACATTTCATACAAACTTCTAAATTGTCCTTAGGGACTTTATGAACTACTTTCATGATTTTTTAGGTAATGATATTTTTTTTATATTAGGTAATTTTATTTCTACTTTTTTAGGAGCATTTTTATCAATTATACTAACTAATTCTTCGCTCATTTTTTCAAATGAAAAATTAGTTTTACATCTAAACCCTAATTGTTTTCCTTTTATTTCGTAACTTTTATAGCTATTAAAATAATCTTTTAATAATAATTGAGTAAATTTAGTATCAGGGGAAAACCATTTACTTTCTTTTATAATTAACCCTTCTTGAACAGCTGACGCGTCTACTTGTTTTAATTCTCCAGGAATTAAACTAGCAAATTCAGAATCAAGAAAATCAATATGACCACTCCAATTTGGGGCAATTACTGGTTTTTTACTTTGGGTAAACTCTAGTAAAGGTCTTCCAAATCCTTCTCCTTTAGTTAAACTAATCATAGCTTTAATTTTTGGATGATTATATAAATCATTCATATCACTATCATTAACCTCACCATGAAGTAAATAAATGCTAGGTAATTTTCCTTTTACAGTTTTTCTAATAGCATCAATTCTCTTTAACATTTCTTCTTTATCCATTATACACGCTGGACCACTCATGGTTTTTAAAACTAACGCTGGAGATTTAGATTTATTTTTAAATGTTTCAAAAAATGTTTGAATTAGTAATCCTACATTTTTTCTATCTTGCCCTATAGCACCTTGTAACCAATGTCCTACAAATAAAAAGCTAAATTGTTCTTTAATTTCATCTAAACTACTTACTAGTTCAGTTCTTTTTAAGTCTTTAGAAGGAATGTGAAAATATTTATTTATATCTACTCCTTCAAATAATACTTCTACAGGTGTTTCAAGTTTTACTGCACCTGCAGCATTACCTGCATTATCCTTTTTATCATAAACAGTCTTTTCAAATACTCCTTTAGTATGATTTGATGATGCTAGAACTAAATCCATTCTATTACATCCTTCTATAAATTGAGGTGTACAAATATCTGTTTCAATACCCGCTGTAATTCCTATATTAAATTTACCAACTTTTTGAAACTCATTAGGAACAGTAATCTGAATCCAAACATCAGGTGGTCTAGTTAATGGTGGTTTAATTTCGGTATTTAATAACTTTTGATCTTCAGGGTCATCTTTCTTTAAAAATCCAAAAGGAGTACTACCCCATCTTTGAAATAAACACTTTACTTCATATTTTTCAGAATTTACTAAAGCTCTTACTATATCTCTTGCTCGGCTTCCATAACCACTATAAGTATCTAATGGACAACTTACTACTATATAAGGTTTGTTCATAACTAATATATCAATTTATGTTTTATTGTTTTAGGTTCTAATTTTTCTACTTTTTGGAAAGTAAAATTACTTCTAGGAGTAAAATTTTCTAGGGTTTGATCCATGTACTTTATTACATTTTTACTCATATTCTTAGATGTCATACCAGCTTCTTCTGAAGTAACCCATTCACGGCCAGCTAATCCTCTTTCTTTTCTTTCTTCTTTAGATATATTATATACTTCTTTGATTTTATCAGCTAATTCTCTAAAGTCTAATCTATCATCAAAAATATAAGGTGTTTTAGGTGAACCAACTAAACTCATGTTTGAAGGAAATACTGGAACTGCCCATTTACCATGTTTTTTATAAGTTCCAAAGTGGTTAGAACAGAAATTTTCATCAAATTTAATCCAATCTCCATTTTCATCTTCAAAACGCATTTGATCTTGCATACCACCAGTTGTGTTTGCTAAAATCATAGTACCGGCCATCATAGATTCTGTTAATGCTAACCCCCATCCTTCATTTGAGGAAGGAAGAATAGTAACATCAGCCATATTATATAAAACATTCATTGATTCAGGAGTTATCCTTCCATCCGAAAATAAAATATTAGGATCTTCACCAAATAATAAATCTCTTACGGCATACAAATCAGTACCATTATCGTCAATTGGGGCTGTATGTAATATTAATGCAACTTTATCTTGTTTTGCTTTTGGAATAGAATCTTTAAACAATTTCCAGGCTGCAAGTAAATCTGATATGCATTTTCTTCTAATATTTCTAGAATTGAAAAAAGCAACCATATCGTATTCTTTATTACCTAATAAACGTTCTTTAGTCTCTTTTAACTCTTTGATATGTTTATCATCTTTAGTTATAGGTCTAAATACTTCTTCATCAATACCATGGGGAACATATGCAATAGTTTTATCTTTTGCTTTTTCACCTAGTACTAATCTATTAATATTTTCTGTTTGTTTTGAAATAGCTAATAGTGTGTCACACGAATCATAATATACCTCATTATATAAAGGAGCAGGTAAATCGTCCCAAATGTTTAAGTATACCATAGGTATTTTAGATCTAATTTCATTCTCCATTCTAAATAACCATTCCCAATATCGAGGATCGGTAAAGAAAAATATAGCATCTGGTTTTTCAACTTGCATTATTGCCCTAATAATTTCAGGAGTTCCATACCCATTTTGAGGATATAATGTAACTTTAGCATCAGGGATGTTAGTTCTATTGGAAGTATCTTGACTTAAATCAATCTTTTTTCCTTGTTCAGGATGATTTATAGCAGCGCCAACGTTAACCCAATTATATTTGTGGGCAGTACCTAGTACTATTTCACGCGCCATTGTTGCTATTCCCGAATGCATTCTTATGTCATCACAAAGAAATAATATCGTTTTTCTCTTTGTATATGGTAAATAACCTTCTTTCATTAATAACTTTTATTTGTTTAACTGTAAATTTGTTTGATTATGTATTGTTTTTTTAAATTCTTCATTTGTTAAATAAAGATAAATTGCTCTATCAGATAATTTTTGAAATGAAAATTTCGTTTTTACACATTCAATTTTAAACTCTTCGAATAAGTTCCTATGAACCTTCACACTTGTTAATTGTAACTCACTTTTATTCATGATCTTGTTTTATTTGGATATAAATATATATGAATTACCCTTTTTATTACTCTAATATAAAAAACTTTTCATCAGGAGCCAAACCTGCTCCACATAGTTCTCTATTTTTTCCAAAATTACACCAATCACAAGGTTTCCCTACTTTTTTTTCAAACTCTCTATCTATGGGATTTCCTTCAGGAGTATAACATTCTTTAATAAAAGATACAAAATCTTCAGTAGCATCTTTTAATCGTTTTCTATTATCAACTGGTCTAAAATTTTGTACTCTATATGCTTGGTGAGGAGACATTAAATTTTCATCATCAAAATCTAATACTTTTCTTTTTACAATGTAAAACTCTACATTAATTTTATCTTTGGGTACTCTAAATAATTCTGAGTAGTAATTTTTATAAAGATATAATTGTTGGTGTTTAGTAATATCTCCCTTTTCCCATTTAGACCAACCTTTAGTAGAGGTTTTTATATCAAAAATTGTATATGTTTCACTTATTTTATTATAGATAACTAAATCTATATATCCCATATACTTAATATTAGGACGCTCTTTAATAGGTTGTAATATAAGAGGAACTTCTATCCCTTTTAATTTATGTTTACGTTTAGAAAAATAACTTTTTCTACCTCTTTTATGTTTTTTAAACCAATCTATAATGGAAACACCATCCTGATAGAATTCCATCATATCTTCTTGAGTAGCAAAGTGGCCATGTTTTTTCTTATACTTAAGATATTCTTTACTCATACTATCTTTAAAGTATTGATGTAAATTTAATTCATCAGCATTTTTAGCTGATGTGTCAAACATGGTTTGTAGATAATGTTGTAACGCCTCATGCATTGCTGTACCAAATACAAAATGCATGTTAGGTTTATCATCTTTATAACCTTTCACATATTGTAAGTACCACTTGTGAGGACAAGATTTGTACATAGAGTACTGTGAAAAAGATACAACTTTATCTTTTGAATAATCTATTTCCATTTACCTTTTCCAAGCAATATACCTATTATTCCATAGTTAGCTATATCAATAAATGTATCTTCTAGAGATTCATCTTCAACATAACTTTTACCATTTTTAAGTAAATTTTTTAAACGATTTATTTTATCGTTTAATCTAATTTGGATACCCTGAAGTGCATATTTTTGATCTTCATGAGATTCTAAATTTCCCCCTAATGCTATATTTCCTAGACCATAATCCATCATTTTTTTAGAAAATAGATTATAAAGTTCTTTTTGAGTTTTAGTAAACTCTTCTTCAATTATAGGAAAAGTTTCTTTAAATTTAGCAGATGCTATAGCATCATTTGCTTTTTCTTCATGGTCTATTTTAACATCCAGAGATGTGCTATCCATTGTGTAATACTTTGATAATGAATCACTCATTTATTGATCCTTTAGAAGGTGGAAAATACTTTTCTAAAATTACGATTTTATCGTTAGCATCAACAAGCATTATTAGTGCTTCATTAGCATTTTTGTAAAAATCTTCTGTTGAGTGGTCTCCAATTCCTGCTGGGTGTTCTGATAAAAGATTAAGTGTTAATAATGCTTTTTCTTTTTCAGATACAGCTTGAGACATTAACATATTGTAAAGTTCAGCTTTCATTTTAATAATTTTTTTATTTGTTTATCATTTATATTCAAATTTTGGAGTAATGATATTTTAAAACCATTACCCAACAAATCATAACTATCTATTATTTCACGTTTACTTAATTTTAGATGTTCTGATAGAAGGTTGATTAAATCCTCATTTAGTAATGTTTTTTTAGCTTTTATATATCTAAAAAATGTTTTTCTTTTAGGAATTAATTTACAGTAATAATTGTAAAGAGATTTTTTTGGTAATGTATACTTTTGAATAAAATTGACTATATCAATGTAATTAGGCTTCATACTAATAAAACGATTTATCATATATGGATTAAAAGCGTCCTGATCCTCTTTAGAGAAAGAAGACCAATCACTTTTATTATAACTAATTTCATTAAGCCAATCAAATATATTCATTATAGCGTCTTTGGAGGGCTATATTCGTATTCTTCTCTTAACTCTTTTGGAATTGTATCTTGTAAAATTTCATTAGTTTCAGGATCATAAAAAATAGGAATAGGTATAAGACCGTCTTCACTTGTTCCAGTAACAAATTTTGAAATTCTACGTAAAATAACTCCAGATTGCCATATTTTTCCTCCACTTGGAAGATCTACAGCAGTTGTTTTAGTTAAATCTAAGTTAACTTGTGGTTGTTGATTTTGCATTAAAATGGTTTTAATAAATTAGCGACACATCCCATAAAATTTATTTCTTTATCCGGAGCCATTACGGATTGATATTGGGCTTCAGCTATAATAACTGTACCTAATACAGGGTTATGAAATGAATCTAAGTTTTGGTATAAGGCTCTATATAATTCACTATAATCTCTAATATTTGAATCAGCAACTAACTGTCTTATTTGAGTAAATGCTTTATCATCATTAGATTTAATTAGATCAATAACTTGATCTGTATATTGTTTTTGATTAACAATTTCTTTATTTAATTGTAAAAATGTACCTGCAGGATCATATACAATGCATGATTGTAATAGATTTAATGTTTTCCTAATGTCAGGATAAGTTTTATTTACAATTTCTACTATATCGGAAGGAGCATTATTACAAGTTTCTTGATGTAATATTTCTTTACAACGTTTAGCTACCTCTGATTTAGATGGAGGTAATATTTCAAATACTGAGGTCCTAGATTGTATAGGATCAATGATTCTTTCAATATAATTACAAGTAAATATAAATCTCGTTGTTTTTGAGAACGTTTCAATAACGTTACGTAAAGCTGCTTGCGCGTTTATAGTTAAAAAATCAGCTTCATCCATTATAACCACTTTAAGTGTGCGGAATGTCGCAGCAGAAGCAAATGATTTTACTTTTTCTCTAATTGTTTCTATACCATTTTCATCTGAACAATTAATGTACAAATCATCAACATCTAAATTAGAAGCAATTAATTTAGCAGCAGTTGTTTTACCTGTACCAGCAGGCCCATATAATAAAATATGGGGAATATCTTGTTGTTTAATCCAAGTATCTAAACTTGATTTGAATACTTCGTTTCCAATGTATTCTTTAGGATCTGTAGGGCGAAATCGCTCTGTAAATAAAGTGTGTTCTTTAATCATATAACCGT
>Ga0209634_1001018_pt1 | contig 21070 bp, 23 predicted proteins | sample LinPmetageLP40_FD_184043 | JGI IMG/M metagenome (GOLD analysis project Ga0209634, IMG submission 184043) | Marine viral communities from the Pacific Ocean - LP-40 (SPAdes) (version 2) | ecosystem: Environmental > Aquatic > Marine > Oceanic | place: Pacific Ocean | collected 2010-08-26 | reverse complement strand
GCTCAAAAGCCCTCGTCTGCACTCATGCTTTCTAACTAACCCGCCTAGTTACTCGAATTTAAACCCCTGTCATTGCTAACTCATACCTCATCATCAATTGTGCAAACTTATCCACGGTTAAGATGAAACTAAAATGAGGTAACTCCACTGTAGGTGAAGCATCAAAATCTGAAATGCGTTAGATCATGGGCTAACGAGAGACAACGGCATCTATCGCTATGTCAGGAAGTAAAAAGCCGCCAAGTTTTCCAAACAAGGCGGCTTTGGGTCGGATAGTTAGATAAGTAACTGAAATTGATAGGTAAAAAATGACGCTATAGGTATGTTATAGGAGGTTTATTAGTAATTATTGGTAATTATGACAATTAGGCTGGTCGCCGTTTTTTTAAAAAAATGAAGTGAATGGGACAGCAAGGGCACGTTGACCACCCCTGTTAAGGTCGCTTTAAGGTTTAGCATACAGTGATACTCTGGAGGGCGAATGGGTGAGTGAGTTCACGTATACCAGCGAACAGGCAGCAATCATTAGCTATGATGGCCCGCGCCTTGTCGTTAAAGCGTTTGCGGGTACCGGAAAAACCTTCACGATGGTTCATTTCGCCCTCGCTCGACCGCATCTGAAATTCCTATACCTGGCGTTCAATCGTTCAGTTCGAGACGAAGCTGAATTGAAGTTCCCTTCTAACGTAACGTGCATGACCTACAACCAGTTGTGTTACCACCGCTGCGGAGTTCGTTACCGTCATAAGTTGGTTCAATCACTGCGCGTAGTGGATGTGGCTGAAATTCTAGGGTTACGCAACTGGATTGAAGCGCGGGATGTGATAGCGGCGATAGATGCGTTTTGCAATAGCAACGACGATGTATTGGATTACAGTCATTTCCGGTCTCAAGCAATGCAACCCTCACAGCATTATGTTCGTTCGGTTATAGCAAATGCGATGGCGTACTGGGCTCAAATGATTGATCCCGAAAACGCGACGCCTATTCACCATAACGGCTATACCAAGGTCTTTGAGCTGTCGCGTCCCGACTTATCCATCGACTTTGATGGCATCCTGTATGACGAAGGCCAAGACAGTCCTCCTTCAACGATCAAAGTGCTGGTAATGCAGCAGAACCTACAGCTGATTATCATTGGTGATCCCGCGCAGTCCATTTACCTGTTTCGAGACGCGGTTGATGCGTTGTCGTCTCCCGAACTGGAAGATGCCACCTGCCTGACGCTAACGGAGAGCTTTCGCTTTGGGCCTGGGATCGCAGCGGTGGCCAACGTATTTTTGTTACTCAGCGGTGAACAACGTCGAGTTAAAGGCTTGGCCATTGGGGATAGGGTGTTAGAGCCAGAAAAATTCAAGTGGTCATCACACCAGGGGCAAGTTTGTATACTGGCACGCACCGTTGCGATAGTCCTTGGTGTGGCTCTGTATTTTAGTGGTAAAGGTAAGAAAGTTGGTTTTGTCGGTGGATTCGATTCTTATGGCTTTGATGATATTGAACAGGCCTTCTATTTGTATCTTGGAGATATGCCCAAATTGAAAGGGACGCGCTTAGTCCGTGAATTCCCTACATTTCAACAATATGAAGCATTTGCCGAGGCTACAAAAGATAACGAAATGCTCCGCACTTGTCGGATCATTGCTGACTACCCTACGCTACCCATTCAACTTGCCACACTGAAACAGCAGCTATATGCCCCGGAGGAATGCGACATATTGGTGGGCACTGCACATAAGTCAAAAGGTCTAGAATTCCCTACGGTCTACTTGGCCAGCGACTTTCCCGATCTGTTTTCACCGGATAGCCCCTACACTGATGCGGAACTTCAACAAGAGATCAATCTTTATTACGTCGCGACAACGCGTGCCCAGAAGCTTCTTGTCTTGAATGAGGGGGCTGTAGAAGCTATTAAGCGTGTAGCTAAGTATCAGAAGGAAAACCCTCGCTCTACCCCAGTGGCACCTATGTCAGTAGCTTCGTAAGAACCGCTACAAATTCTATTCCACCTGGCCTGTCAGGTGCACAAAGTGCACTGCATGCAGTGCAAATAAACTTAGGACTAATACCCTAACCTAGACATAGCGATCAAATTGCTTTTCATCTCCATATCCCACCGCACTCCCTTAAGGGAGCCTTAGCCGCCCCCCTCATTGTTGCGTTCCGTCATAGCATACCGTCAACTGCAAAAACTTCGCGGAATGCTCATGCAAGCTGGATACACGAATAAGCTGTTGGCACCTTTCGCCCTCGCTATCGCGCTAGGGCCATGGGCATTGGCTGCCATTGCGAACGATACAAACGATGCCCGCTTTACGGAGCGTAAAGAAGAAGGCTGGTTTTTCTACAATGAAACCTATGAGGAGGAGCCCGAGAAAGTGGAGCCACCGCCTCCCGAGCCTCCACCTACGGTTACTGTAGTAGAGCCCCCTAAACCTCAGGAAATGGCGCCTGCGCCCAGTGAACCACCACCACCATTGTCTGCTGAGTGGATGCGCGAGAACCTTCCAAAATATATGGATAGGGCCTGGAATGATCCATCGCCTGAAAACGTTCAAGCATTCTTTACCCTCCAGCGATACGCGATGGACCGAAGTGGTGAATTTGCAGAAGTTGCGCAGAAAGTCACCATGGGCAACGCCATGCTGGATGAATCGTCACGACGCCCATTCTCAACCTTTGCAGCTCAAGACCTCGATCGTTTCGCCGGTCAACAACGTACCGCCTTGCTCGATAAAATCGCCAGTACGGCTGGTCTGTTTGTTATCTATTCCAGTGAATGTCGGCTATGCCAAACCATGGCACCAGTGCTGGCGCATTTGAATGGTCAGTTTGAAATGACACCAATCAGTATGGATGGCAAAGACCTTCCGGGTGCCCCCTTCCCCCGGATGCGTCCTGACCAAGGCCATGCAGAGCAATTAGGCGTCCAAGCACTTCCTGCCATTTATCTGGTATCACAAGAAGCTGAGTTTATCCCGCTGGCGCAAGGCGCTACGTCACTCACTGAGCTTCGTGAACGAATTGTATTGGGCGCCATGCAAATGGGGCTGGTCACTCAGGAGGAGTACAACCGAACCCGGACCGTCAATAACCTCCACCTTAACCTGGCTAAGCAGCCGATTAACCTTGAGAGCAATCCTGACGATCCGACCGGCTTTATCGACCCCGCTGTGTTGATTCAATCACTCCAAATTCCTGCCCCGTCATCATTATCACCGGAGCGTCGCTAATATGCGTGTTATTACTTTTGCCTCACGGTTTAAAAAGACCGCCCTTGCGGCGGTCTGCTCGTCTGTATTGCTGATGCCCTATGCCGATGATGTGCGGGCGAGCGGCCTCCAAAACCAAATGGATCGCATCTTTATGGGGATGACCCATACAACGCCTCCGGGTGTATGGGAATCACAACGGCGAGGGGTCATCACGGGAGGACGGGTTACCACGAAAAACCCGATCATGACGGAAAGCCTCGTACGCGTTACCCCACCCTCTTGGGCAGCTGGTTGCGGCGGGGTCGATATGCACATGGGTAGCTTCTCATTCATTAACTCAGACCAGATGGTGCAAATGCTTCGTGCCATTGCAGCTAATGCCCAGGGGTACGCCTTTCAGTTAGCCCTCGATACGGTGTATCCGCTGGGGGCTAAGTGGATAGAAAACTTCCAGAAAGTTGTGCGCGCAATGAACGGCTCAATGCTGAATTCTTGCGAAGCAGCACAGGGTGTTGTGAACGACACAATTAATGCGATTGGCTTCTCTGAACAAGTTCAGGGAATGAGTGAAGCGAGTGCAATGGGGCTTGTGGATGGCTTCTTTGATAGCTTCTCAGAAAGCAACGGCAAAAGCACCGGTCAGTTCCTGGATGAAACGGATGCCCCTCGCCGTGCTGCAGTTCGCGGCAATATTGTATGGAAAGAGTTAAGACGTAATGGTGCGCATTCATGGTTCCCAGGCGGTGACCTAGCCCTCTTAGAATCCATAATGTCGATCAGCGGTTCTACCATTGTGGGTGAGTACAACAACGATGGCGAACAAGATCTCAATATGTTGGCCGGCAACATACTCACGCTCGAAGACTTAATGGAAGCCGGCGATATCCGTGTCTATGACTGCTCAAGTGATTCAACTGAATGTAATATTGCATCTGGCGATACGAAAATAATCAGCAATTTTGTAGGGTTCACCGAGCTTTTCCGTCGCACCCTTCTTGGCCATGACGGCTCAGGCGGTGTTCCCGCCTCTCCAGGCATTCTTCCCAAAATGGCCGCTAACATCGGCCCGCTGACTAATGAAGAACAGGATTTTATGGCCTCATTGCCCGAGAGCCTAGCGTCAATGCTGCGCAATCTGGCCGCAGTCAATCCAGGCGCCGCACAGTTTTTCGTGAATCGCTCCCTGACGACATTATCGCTACACATGGCACACAGCCTTGCCACGAACATGATCCACGCCAGCATTACAACGGTAAGCAATAGCAATAATCCGTGGGCTCCCCAGGTAGTCGAAAATCTAATGTCATCCCAGACTCGTCTCGAAAGCGAGTTTGCGTCCTTATCACTGATCTACCCAGACATGAACACGATATTGTCTGATTATAATCAGACACTTGAGTCGATCAGCCTGAATCGCTACACGCTTCAAGATATGTCAGCGCAGAGGGCCCAGTAATGTTTACGATCTACTCCATTGGTGATTCTGCGTTTCTTGAGCAAATACTAATTGCAATTGCCATGGTGACGAACACGGGCGACTTTACCAAAATGGTCTCCTCCGGCTTATTGCTGGGCGTCTTAATCATGGCATTCCAATCGTTATTCCGTGGTGGCCAAACGATCCCCTTTCAGCAGATATTGGTCTGTTGGATTCTCTATGCTTGCGGCTTTGGTCCCTCCACTACCGTCGTTATAGAAGATGCTTATACGGGCGACGCACGCGTAGTCTCCCAAGTGCCGGTTGGTATAGCGGGAGCAGGTAGCATTATTTCGACGGTGGGGTACTCGATCACATCGCTGTTTGAAACAGGTTACGGCGTGATATCCCCGAGCGTTACATCAAACCATTTTGCTGACAGTTTGAAGCTGTTGAATGATGTGCGTAAAGGCGTTGCTGACCCTGCCGTCTTTAGCGCCATAAATAGTCAGATTGGCGGTGAAGCCGATTTGCGAAGAAGCCTTTTCACCTACATCAGCGAATGCACGCTGGTGAAACTAGATCTCGATCTTATTAGTGCTGAGGAAATGTTTACTAAACACACTATGTCAGCGCTTCGCTTTGATAGTGATGTGTACGGGACAAAGGTGTATGACGGCCCTGTAGGTGGAACGAATGTAAACTGCTCCGAAGGCTTTGACCGCATTCAAGATATGTTATCGACCATCGGTATGCCTGACTCGCAGGAAGCAATTTCTGCAGTAATGCGTGATAACGATATCTATACCGATATTTTTACCCAGCTTGATAACGCTATGCATGCTCTTGGCCTTGGTATGTCTGACGCTCAAAACTATGTGCAGTTATCTCTAATTGAACCCGTCTATCACGAGGCTGCCGCTGGAAAATATCGTGACTTCCGCGACTTTACCAGCAGTATGATGGTGAACCAGGCGATCCAACAGAGAAATACCCAATGGTCAGCCGAATCCTCCATGTTTATGTCAATTGTTCGGCCGATGCTGACCTTTATAGAAGGTTTTGTGTACGCCATAACGCCCTTTATGGCCTTTCTTGTGGTGTTAGGAGGGTTTGGCATTCAGTTGGCGGTTAAGTATGGCCAGATGCTTCTTTGGACTCAGCTATGGATGCCGGTTCTCGCTATCATTAATCTGTTTTTGCACATGGCTGCATCACGGGAAATGGCATCCTACAGTATGGATACGGCTGGAATTTCCACCTTCTATACCTTATCGCGATCCAGTGACATTTTGGAAAATTGGATTGCTACCGGTGGAATGCTTGCAGCAGCTACCCCCATCCTTACGCTCGTATTAGTGACCGGTTCATCTTATGCGATGACTTCTCTCGCTGGTCGAATGCAGGGGGGCGACCATGTTAATGAAAAAATGTCTAATCCCGATGCTGCTACTAATGATGCCGTGCTGAAAAATATGCCTATGCAAACCCAGGACCCGACACAAGGACAACGTGGAACGGGAGCCGAAAAGGCTATTGGACAGTTTGCAATTGGGGCCCAGGCTGGAGAAGTTGTTAGTTCAGCAGAAGCTCACATGGTTGCGTCCAGCCAGCAATTCCAATCTCAGCTTCAATCAGCTGTACAGCAAGCTGGAACCACCAGCCAAGGCCAAGCATTGAACCACTCCATTGCTGGCTCAGTAGCCAGTTCAGGGGCAGATGGTTCTCAGGCAATGACCTCGGCAGCAACACGCTTAGCCAAAGACCTCGGGCATACTGGTTCCGAAGCTACTGCAACTGCGAATCAGGTCATTGCCCAAGCTATGGGTGGTGGTGGTCTCAACCTACCAATACTTAACGCTGGATTTAAATCTTCTCAGGGAACGACCGATAGCGATAACTCCGAACTACGAATGAGCGCGTCCGACCTTCAAAGTTACATGCGCGATAATGGCGTGTCCGATAGCCAATCTGCCGAAATCAGGAACTCTGTGGCCGAAGATATTTCGCGTATGGATAAGAGCGAAGTTTCATCGTCTTGGGGCGTATCAAACAGTGAATCGCTGGTGCAATCCGCCAGTGATCTTGCGCAATCGTCGCAAACCTTTTCAGAAGTACAATCGCTCTCCAGTAATTTTGGTGCCAATGCTAGCTACGATTGGGCAACATTGGGTAAAAGCTTGTCTCAACCGCAAACATCCGGCCAACAAGCAGCGGCTTCACAACTTAATGAAGCCTCAATGTTCTTTAATGACAACATGAAGGCAGAGGTTAATGATCGTGTTGGCGTGCTAACAGAAACCCATGATTTTACTGAGGGGCAAGCACAGCGAATCGCCCAGCTTGAAACAATGAGCAACCCCTATGCTTATGACAGTCAAGATGACTACCTCAAAGGCATGCAACAAGTTATGTCGATTGTCGGTGGTGCAACGGGTCAAAACTTTACGGGGTCAGGTGATGCAACCAATCCGTTAGCTAACCAGGAACTAAGCGGCCAGACGCCTTCTCTTGATGGCAGTAATGTTACCCAAGCGGTTCAACAGGGCATTACCCCTCCCTCTCAACAGGGTCATAATGGTGAGACGGGTATGCGGGATATTCAACAAGGAGCTAGCACTGGCATTACGAACGAAGATGCAACTAATGTACTGAACCATACTAGCGAGACTCCCGATGCTATAAGTAATCATCATGCTCGGGAATCTTCCAAAGTTGACGAAACTGACCGGAATAACGTACGTACCATAGCAGGTGAAGCCTTTACGTCCTCGGAGGGTGCATTAGCCGCGGCTGCAAGTAGCGCCTCTGATGTAGAGCCAGGTTTACTAGCTAATGCATTGAATACAGCAGTCGGGAACAGCCCTGATGGAGGTGGGTTCATGACGACGCCAGAGCGGCAATTTGATCTTTTAGTCTCCCAGATGCCGCAAGAGGATCGGTCTGATCTTATTCAGAAAATTGATTCTGGCCAGACTTCTATTCAGGACTTCCTTTCAGAGCAAAAAGGTTTCAGTTTTGGTGGACAGTCTGCCGGTGATGCGGACCCTGCAACCGCTGAGGCCCTTTTAAGAGCGGAAAATGGCGACCCATCCGGTATGCAGTCACTAGACCTGGATCGACAAAATCAAGCAATGGATATTCGACTCAATCGGCCAGAAGTGATGTACGGTGCAAGTGCGGAGTCAACTGCACCGGAAGATTACCAGAAATTTCAGGCGCGTTTTGAGCAGTTATCGAACGCCCACCCCAACTTGTCAGAAGGGGTTATTGGTACAATGGCTGCCGTTGGAGCTGGTGCATCTCAAGAAGCACTTCTCACTCAATATGGAAGTATGGTTGAGGGCGAACAACGTGATTTATTAGCACAGCAAGGAATTACTGACGAAGGCCGGGTATCTGCTAACACTGAAAATGCCCAAAAAGTGGCAATCTCGCATGCGCTGGGTAATGACGGCACGGACGTTAATCTACAAGCTATCAGCAATATGTACGATAATGGTGAACGCGCTGAGAGTGGCAGTCGTTTTGTACAGCCGAATGATACAAGCAGCTACCAACCGGTTGATGCTCCTGCACCTAGCCAATCTGCGTATTCTCAAAAGCCCAGTACAGCAAATGTAACCAGCAATGATGATGCCCCAACATCGTCAAACTCTGCCCCTGCGCCCTTAGCAGCGCCACCTACACCTAATAATTAAGGAAGTCATAGCAAGACATGGCTAGCCCATCCAAGCTATTGGCTCCCTCCTGTGGCTTTAAACAGCCAACAAAAAACCCCGCTTCGGCGGGGTTTTTTGGTCGTTTCTTAAAAAATGTCTGAATGTTGATCCAGCAAGTTTGGGCTATCAATTGAGCGATGTATTGCAGCCTCTCCGTCTGAAAAATTAGGCGGTTGAAGTAGTGACCTTCCTTTACGCTTGGTTGTTGCCCCCCAGCCACCTGTGCGATCACTATGATCTGCCAATTTAACCCGGCTGCACATAACGGCTACTGGACTGTGCCCTTTCTTGCGAACAGTGCCGCTTCCCCCATACGAAGCTATATGCACAAATCGAGTCTCCATAGCGACTATGGTTGAGGCAAGTAAAGTAGCAAAAACGATGGCGTATTCCGTAGAAGGTATTACCCCTATATGCGGTAGACAAAGAACAAGGGCCCCCATCCAGCCCAGTAGTAGTGCCACAACCGCAATTCGTGATGACTGCAACATCCCTGTTAGGAGAGCATTGGTGGATGCCAGCCAGCCAAGCACATAAGCATTGATAGCCATGTCATTGGGAAAGGATAACCACCCAAAAAATACAAAAATCAGTATACCTGTACATAGAAGCCATGCTGTTAGGAATACATTCGTTTTTAGTGATAGTGATTTCACTGTCCACCCTCGCACGTTTAATTAACTCAATTATAAATGCTGATTCACGTAAGCCTAATTAAATGGCTAAAACTCTGTCTATGTAACTGAAAAGATACAAAAAGGCCCTTGTCGGTATTTAATGCCCAGTGATAATTGCCTCATCTGTCGCTGTCAGCCTACAGCCCAAGGGTAATTACTAAATGAAAGCCTCAAAAATCTTCTCTGCACTTGCTGTAGTGTCTACGCTGACAGCGGTTCCTCTTGCTGCATCGGCCTCACTGAACCACGCACAGCAAAGCAGTCTGTTGTCTGGCACTATGTACGAGGCTCCAGCGCGAGCACATAATCTCGACCCCCTCCTCCTCTACTCAGTAGCTTTAGCAGAAAGCGCATGGCACGGAGACCAAGATGGTGAAATCCAGCCATGGCCTTATACGCTTCGAGTAGTCAGTGAACCCGGTAACTACCAGCCTGACCTCTCAGCTGCTCAAAGTGAATTGCAGGGTTACATTGAACGCTATAATTCGATTGATATTGGGCTAATGCAAGTCAACAGTCGGTATCACGGCCACCGTGTAAATTCGCTTGCAGAGCTATTAATCCCAGAGAAAAACTTGATGGTTGGCGCTGAGATTCTTCGTGAAACCATTGATTCAGCTCCCAATGATTTGCAGCTCGGTATAGGCAGATATCACCAATGGACGGATGAAGTTCGTGCCCGAAGCTATGGTGCAAGAATACTCGCGATCTACAACAATCTGCTTCAAGTTTTGCAGTAAATCGGAGCGTCTATGCCTACGTCGATACCCCATTATTCGTCGTGCCTTTATCGCTGGGACTTGAGTGTCTGGCGGATACTTCATCAGATATCAACACAGCAACCGGAACAGGCAGCAGAGGCTTTTGCAATAGAGCCGCATATCATCGGTGCGATTGTTGAGCTCTCACCCCGCGAAATAGAGCAATTGGCATCAGGAGTCATTTGCTCATTCATACCGTTATTTTCACACACGGAGCTGGAGAGCATCGTTGCCATTGGTGCAGATGAATTTGTGATTTCATCCAATACCGAGTTGAACATGGTTGAGAGGATCTACTGGGAACTGGTTGCACGGGCAGCATTTCAAAATCCGATGCTTGCGGCCGTTCGCTTTGGTATATCCCAAGAAACAGCAATTCTCCTGGGTCAGGCCTCGCCTATTGCTATCCATGATATCTGTACAGAATTGCATCTGGATTTTCGGCTCAGGTTTGAGCCAAACATAATATTAGAAATGCAACATGCCTCAGCTACCACCGCTCTAATGAAGCGTGCAGCTGCGGCACTGGCTTAAACAAGGGGTCGGGTAATGCAATTAGGTGTCGAATCAATTCAACGTATCACTCTCGCACGTGAGCTTATACTGCGAGGATATGTCAATAAAATCATTGAGATTGAGTCTGGGCTTGGAACGAAAACGCTCAACAGGCTAAGAGTATCGCTCAAAGAGGAAGGTAAAACCTGGCCACAGCCTCCAAGGGGTACGCGGCAGGCACAAACCATCATCAAGAGAGTCGCACATCGGCAAGAATTTTCGATCATTATGCTGGCCTACCGCAAATATGGCGGTGATAGTATTTTCCAGCACGTCAGCATATCCGCATTGAATAGCGCTTATGACACGTATCGTCATTTGAAAGGCGAATTTGCTCCACATACGGAGCTAGCAAACATTAATGATTGCTACACACTAGCTGTTGATTTGCGCTCCGCAGAAGCAGAATACGAATCCTGCACAGATTGTAATGTCAGCTATTTTGTTAGCTTTTCTCAAGAATCGAGCTATCGGTGCCCTTTCTGCTTGAACAGGGAGAATGCACAGAAGAACCTAGCCCCCGCCACACTGGCTTCATAAGGTAGATCTACTAATTCATTACCCGCTCATTTATGGGCGGGATGCCCTCCTACGATCACTACCCTCCCCTCCGTATTAGAAACAAAACTCTGTATCACAAGCCTCTCTCTTACTCAGAAAAAGCAGACAAATCGAATAGGTTCCAAAATGTACAGATAAATATTCTGTGCATATACCTGCATGTACAGGTAAACATGGATACATGATAGTACATCTTCGATGCTCACAAACCAGCTAAAATGAACATGCCAAGCGTAAAAAACCGAATGAAACGCCTGTAAATATATGGTTATACATTTCCACGCAATTTAAATATGTTCAGATATTCCTAAATATACAAACATAACGTATAATCAAGCCACCATGGATGGATAAACATATCGAACACTAAAGAGGTAAAAAAATGTCAAATTCCATGAACATAGGCTCTCTCGACATAGGATTTCATAACCTAAAAGGGGGGAAAACAACGGCTGTCAGCGTCGATCAGCTGCGTGAAAGGCTAGTGGCTCCTAATGACTCAGATATCGAGCTAGAGCTGTTTTTGCTGCCTGCTGGGGCATGCCCCGTACGTGAGTTACCACATAGCTTGGGTAACCAGATAGGTGGTGAAACTGTTCTAATTAACGGGGAAGAGTGGCAAGGTGGTATTGATTTTGGGCTAACTCCAAATATCAATAAAGACTATTCAGATGCTTATAAGCATACTAATGAATGGAAGGCATTGCTTTATACAGGTTTAAAACGACTTGGGATGGAACGCCTAGATTGCCTTGTTTTAGGCCTACCCTGTGAAGAATTCTATAAATCACCCACTGCAGTGAAAGAAGTTATTGAACTCAGTGCAGGGAAACACAAAATAGATGAAAATTTAACAGTTGATGTTAAAAAAGTAATAGTAATACCTCAGCCGTTAGGATCATTTCATGGCTATTATCTTGCTGAGCCTGATGAAAACATACGTAAAATCCTAAAGAAAGCTATAACAGTTGTATGCGACCCCGGTTACGGGACTTTCGACTGGGTAGTTATAAACAAAGGAGAGCACGTTCTACAACAAAGCGCAGGATCAACACGTCAAAGTGTAAGAGCTGTCTGTCTTGAGACTGAGCGGCTAATACTTGCAGAATACCCAAATCTTAAACTTGCTCCAAATGACATTGAAAACTGCATTATTTCCAATGACTGGGAGGTTGTGGTTAACAGTGAGCTAGTAAATGTAAAACCATTTTTTGATAAAGCATCCGATAACATTGGCAAGTCCGCCTTTAAGTATCTAAGAACGGCGTTAAGTTCAAGCTCTATTGATCCGCAACTTTGTATCCTAACAGCTGGTGGGGCAGAAATATTTAAATCTATAGCTTTGAAAGAATCTGGAGCCGACAGGTTACTCGTTAGCGACTATAGTATTTATTTAAATGTCTTTGGTTATTTATATGAGGCACTTAAGCGAAAAGAGCAAGGCGAATGGTAATATACATTTAGAAATAACATGGGGTAGTTATCTACCCCATTTGTTTATTTTATAAAACTTTGCGATGGTGATATGTATGAGTGAAGTTATAGCTATACGTGGGAATATACGATCTGATGCTAATCCTCTGACCTATGAATGGTCAAAAGAGGGCTCTCGATATTTCCCAAAAGCAATGGTAAGCAATGCCGAAAACATATTGCGATTTTTAGAACTTGGTTATACACCAAATGTTACCGATGCACAGAACATATTAGGCTATTTCAATCATATTGATATGCACCAAAAGAATTACTTGATTCAGGCCGTCATTGACCCTTCACAGCATCATTTTCTCTACCGAGTATTAGCACCTATTAAAACAGACGAAGGAAGGTTACGTGAATTATTGCGTATCCATGATATGTGGGTTTTATACTTCGGAGCAGTTGTTTTCAAAAATAATCCCATTGGTCGATTGGTAGGCAATGGTGTAACAAGCAGTAGAAGATGGGCGATAGTGTCAGAGCTAGATAAAGAAAGTAGCGACAGTTCCATTGAGTCGAATCAAGAAAAAACGAATGATATTAAAGATGATTTTTCATTAAGAAATCAACGCCATAGCTCTACCACGGATAATGCCATTGCCGATGAAAATGTAAAGTCGTCAGAACAACAAAATAATGATGTGGAAGCAAGCAAAAAACACCAAAAAGAACCAATCTCACAATCTTCAAACGCTATAAAATCAAACAACAGTAAAGTGCCATCTGAGCCTGGAAATAGCCTCCTGGGTAGTGTTATTAGAAAATAATTAGGCTCTTTCAATATGCGTATTATCATAATGATAATATGACTTTACGGGAGTCGTTTTCCCGGCTTAGGCCAGACAACCATTGGCTTTGTTTTATGCCCAGGTGGAGGTATAGATGAAGGAAGTTGACAGCTATATACCAATAGCAATAGACTGCACAACTTGTGATCTATATACCAATATTGGTATTTTGACGCTAAGTTGACATATATATACCAATAGACAAGGCTAGTTGCATCCGTGTGTATAGCCTTCCTATTGGTGCTGGCTACGAAAGTTGCCTCATTTATACCAATTATTGGTACATAAAATTTTATACCAATAGATAGTAATTGGTATTCATCTTATCAGAGAGGTTATACATGCCACTCCAAGAAATTGCGTCCATGAGCATGACCGGTATGCAAGCGATTCTCTCGGAGCTTGATGCGGAGCTGGAACGCACCTATCTGCACGCAAAAATGATCTGTGATATGCATTGGGAAAATATGCTGGAGGAGGCAGATGACCGTACGCCGCGATTCATCACTAGAGTTCGCCCTTATAAGGGCAGCTTGCAGTGTATTTGGATGCGTGCTGGATCTCGCCCTCCGAGTAAGAAGGGTGGCCAAATCAAGGCAACTCACGTACCTAAGGGAACGGGACGTAACAACCCTAATTACAAATCCTCAGCTTTTAACAAAGCGGAACCCTGGGAGAGGGAGCTGATAGATGAAACAGAGGCAAACTACGCACTGCTACGTGAACGGTATATGAAACTATCGAACGTTAGAAATGAGATACATAAAACAAATGCACTAGCACATAAAGCGTTTGGCAGAGTGGGTATATTATGGAAATAGTCGATCCACAACTGAGAGGTATTGAGGAGCATTCCCGTTTCCATGGCCTAGTATCTGCTCACCACAATAATATTATACGCCGCTATAAATACTATTCTTATGGGCTTTTGCTTGTATCGGCTGCATTGCTTGCCAGCATTGCAATAATCTATTCAAGCCATTGGCATGTGTATATATCGAATATCGACCAATTGATCATATTGATATTGTGCGGTATTCCACTGCTATCAATATTATTGTACGTTTGTGATTTTCTCGTATTAGCATCAGTGTTTGATTTCAACGAACGCCGCTACTTAAATGAAATGCCGCACAAACTGTTAAGGTGTGATCTGTATGCTAGTGAAAAGCGGTATATCTCACCAAGTCAGCCAAATGGATTTATACCTGATCAACTTTTTTACAATGATGACGCACACATTGTTATCTGTGATACGAAGACCCGTGACAAATTAAAAGTCTATAATTCCGATGTAGAGCAGTTGAGCCGGTACGCCTCAGAGCTTGGCCCGATCGAAGGTCGTCGTATCTGCCCTACAGCCTATATCCGCTGCGTTACCCCTACAGTTACCCGGTTCCTGCCCGTCAAACTCCGCTTTTAGCTCTGAGCATGCCCTTAAGGGCGTGCTCAAGCCCCCCCGTGACATTCCCCTCCCTGCTACAATCCCAATCATTGTCTGATTTGGTATTTTCACCGTGATTTTCAAACTTTTGCGCGCTGAGCTTTCTTTAAATGCTAAAGCACTGCTTGAAAGTGCTATGAAGGCTCCAACGATTATCGACGATAAGCGTATTTCTATCATTCCACTTTATGGTGTAGATAGTGACGAAGTCGATGATGTAAAAAAGCTTTTGCGCATCAATGAATATGAAATGATGCTCTCTGCAAAGCGCCCTTATTATACATTGATGGAAACTGATAGAGGCGATGTATCCACTAACGGAACATGGGTAAGATTTGCTGGGGGATCAAGCATTGTAGAACTTGCTCTGCAAGAATTGACTAACGGCAAAGTATCACCTGATGATGAAATGATATTTTCTCAAATTCTTAAGCTGTTACCGCCTCAATATAATCTGATAGTTAGGAGTGTGTGATATGACAGACCATGTAGAGCTTGGTGACCGATCTGCATTTATCGCAGCTTCGGTGTCTCTTTTTGCTGTGCATGTTCAAACCATTCTCTTTTATCAAATGGGTTTTATTCCTTCGATCATCACAGCAATTGGGTTCTCAGTGCCTCACGCATTTAAGCTATCAAACAAATCATTAATGTCTGGATTTCTGTGGTTGTTACTTATTGGTCTAGCGGGAATCGCGATGAACCTCCTGACCTATTTTCTCTTTGTGCTTCCTTTAACAAACTAGGAAAAAATTATGAATAAACGTCAAGTAGTAGCTGGATGTGTGTTGGGTGTTGGTGCCTTTGTTGCTTTAGGCGCTTATACATTTACTGCTCTTAGTCAACAGAACAAAGCCATGGGCGAGCTTACCGCTTCGATCCAGAGTCTCGCTAATAACCAAGGGCTTTCAAGTGCTGAGCTTGATGAATCCGTACAACGTTCACTCATGGCGATGAAAGAACGTGAAGTAGCGGAAATTCGTGAATCAATGTTTTCTCGTTATAGCCATGCCTCTAATGACTTGGACGGCGATAACTGGATATATGGGAGCCCAGAAGCTAGGTTCACCCTCGTTGAGTACGCAGATACAGAGTGTGGTTATTGCAAACGCTTTCATTCCACCCCTAAAGGAATTGTTGAAGCGAGTAATGGCAATGTGAATTGGGAATATCAACACTTAACGGTGATGGGTGAGCGTTCAATAAAGCAAGCCCAGGCTGCAGAATGTGTTGGCGATCAATTAGGTAACCAATCATTTTGGGTTTATCTAAGTGAAATATACGAACGCACTGGTAGTAATGGTCAAGGTGCCGGAGATCTAAGAGCACTCGCCCAGGAAGTAGGTGCTGACCTGACAGACTTTGATGCATGCGTATCGAGTGGTACGCACATTGAAGATATCCAAGCTTCAACTACCCTGGCGCGCTCTATGGGAATTTCAGGTACTCCAGCAACGGTACTCGTTGATAACGTGACAGGTGAAAAGCAAATTCTTGGTGGAGCCCAGCCTACTGAGGCCTTTGTTCAAGCCATGCGCCAGATGATGCAGCGCGACAGTTAAGCGGAGGCTTTCATGCCTATTCCAGTACCAGCTCTCATAATTGGGGCAGGACTCTTTCTTATGCGTAGCTCAATCAGCGGTCTTATCCTTGGCGGTGTGTTAACGATGGCAGCTATGCACCTCTGGCCCGAACACATGGCTATGCCTTATGAGTGGGTTGGAAAAGGATTGCAGTTGCTTGGCCTCTGACCCCCTTGCTTAAGATATCTATGCCACCTTTCGGTGGCATTTTTGATATGGGAACTAACGACGCGAAGTGAGGTCTTTACAGCCGCACGCATTGTGACTTTTTGCAAACTTGCAAGAAGGTAACAGTTTCGGAATGGCGTTTGTCTGCTCATAACACTATTATCTGTAGGGTGGGTAATAAGGTTGTGGTCATTTCAACGTCACTAACCCGAAATGCGCCCGCGTAATGAGACTATAAAAAGCAAGAGGCAATACATGGAACCTTTTTCTTTTCTGACCGAGTGGTGTTTCCAGGCGGTAACCGAGCGCATGACATTAACGCGCTTGGAGTTGTGGCATCGTTTTCAATCAGCCACAGACGAACAAATTGCTGACGATATAATGCCAGCCAACAGTGCGTACGGTCGTGATGACGTTGCCCACGCCCTAAGTTTAATCCGCACAGCGAATGCCGGTGATCTCGGGGAATTTGCCCTTTTTGCGTTAGGTCTAGGAAGCGTACCGTTACGCCCTTCTGAATTAACGAAGGAACGTCGTGACATACTTATCAAGCTTGAAGTCATTGCGTTACGTACACCCAAAGACAACCCATCGGTGAAAGCACTGGCTCAGGCTGCTCAACCGATACCTCCAGCATCATTAAATGAACTAGCCACCAAGTACAATGTTTCGCTTGAACATATTGAACAGCTATCGCAAAAGGAGTTTGAAGCGTCTCCGGCTAGCTGCACGATTCAATCGAGACTACCGGATCTTGTGATGCACTCACGCGACCACAACGCAGAGTACGAGAATGACCGGCGCATGGCCCAGGTATGCCGTTTACTGAGTATGTCCGAGTAGCACCAAGCACATCTGCACTTTGTCACGTTGGCACTCCTGTATATACTGTATGTTCATACATACCTATATACAGCGTGCCCTATGACAATCATCAGTACCGTATGGCCGACTAACACATACCCCGAGGCCGTCAAGCAAACAGTCCCTATGTTTGGCTGTGCAGTAAGAGCAGGCTTCCCTAGCCCCGCCGATGATTTTCTTGAGCCCCCAATAGATCTTAACGAACACCTCATTAAGCGCCCAGCGGCTACCTACATGGCCCGATCAGAAGGTGACTCAATGATAGGTGCTGGCATTAATGATGGCAGCCTTTTGATCATTGATCGCAGCCTATCCTTTGAGCATGGACGCATTGTGGTGGTGTGTCTTAATGGTGACCTCACCGTAAAGCGTTATGAGAAGACGCCCACACCACGTCTAGTGGCACACAACCCTAAGTACCCGCCTATTCTGCTAGATTGCCAAGACGCGGTTTGCTGGGGTGTTGTGACGCATGTAATCAACGCCTACCCAGGCGCCTAACGTTATGTACGCGCTACTTGACTGCAATAACTATTACGTCTCCTGCGAGAGAGCATTCAATCCACGCTTGGAAGGAATCCCAGTGGGGGTATTGTCGAGTAACGACGGATGTATTGTCGCAAGATCAGATGAAATGAAAGCTCTCGGTGTAGAGATGGGCACACCACGCCATTTGTTGCCTAAGCACATACAACAACAATCAGTATTCCTATCTTCAAATTATTGCCTTTACGGTGACATGGCACGACGCATCACTGAAATTCTCAGAATGATGACGGCGCACGTTGAGGTGTACTCAATTGACGAAAGTTTCTGTTCGCTTATCGGCTATCCAACCGACACGCTAGAAACGCACTGCAGAAATATACGCGAAACCATATATCAATGGACGGGGATACGTGTATCCGTTGGTATTGCCTCCTCGAAGGTACTTGCCAAAGTCGCTACTCGGGCAGCCAAGAAACAGCCCTGGCGCGACGGTGTTTGTCAGCTCGAAACAGACAGTGAAGAAACCCGCCAACTACTAATGAAGCAAGCGACAAACGATCTCTGGGGTATTGCCCACCGTACAGCCAGTAAGCTTGAATTGATGGGCATTAAAAATGCCTATGACCTTCGACAAGCTGATCCAAAGCTTATACGCAGTAAGCTAGGTGTTGTGAACGAACGGATCATTTGGGAACTACGTGGTTATAGCGCCATACAGATTGAAGATATGGACCATCCGCGCCAACGCATCATGGTCTCACGCTCATTTGGGCGAACGACTGGCATACAAGCCGATGTAGCCGAAGCCGTGCGTGTCTACACCTCGCGGGCAGCTGAGAAGTTACGTAGACAGAAAAGCGTTGCTAGCGCCCTTCTGGTCTTCATACGGACAAATTCATTCCACACAAGCTCACCTCAGTATTCCAACCGTATCGTAGTGCCCTTAGAGCCTGCCACTGACGACACCCTCGCATTGAATGCTGCTGCCCAACGTGGATTGCAGAGCATTTACCGACGTGGATTCGGCTATCAAAAAGCTGGGGTCATGCTGATGGATCTACAAAGCAAGCAGCACCGGCAGTTAGCACTAGGTGAACAAAGTGACTATGTAGAAGATGCCAAACGCGAACGGCTGATGGGCGTAATGGACAAACTTAATGCCACCATGGGTAAAGGCACCATCAAGATCGGCTTGCCGCGTAGCAACGGCGCAAGCCAGGCCAAAGTTAATCATCGCTCGCCACGGTATACGACGCACTGGAACGAACTACCCATCATAAAAGCGAAATAGAAGTGCACTGCATGCAGTACAAACGAACTTAGGAAAAACGATCAAGACATAGCAGTCCACTGTTCAGTATTCATCGCCAAGACTGACCATCGAATAAATGACACTTGATCAATTTAATATCGGGGGTACAATAAATAATAGGTAAAGGAGAGCCCGATGGACCCAGGTAGTGAGATTGAGTACGACCTGCGAAAACAGCAAGACACTCTGCAACATCGCGGCCTGAATTTTAACGATGCGTCTACCGTCTTTGTTGGCAAAACATTGTCGATGGTGGATGACCGACAGGACTACGGCGAAGAACGCATCATCACGGTGGGTAAGCTTAATGGCAAAGTGGCCGTGATTGTCTGGACACAGCGCGGAAAGAAACGCCGCATAATTTCCATGAGGTACGCCAATGAACGCGAAAGGCAACGATACCAAGAGCACCTGGATTGACCCTGACGAAGCGCCTGAGCTCACTGATGAATGGTTTGAAGCGGCACACCAATACCAGGGCGATACGTTGGTGAAGCGCGGGCGTGGCCGTCCACCCATTCCCGTAGGCGAACGGAAAGTGCCTGTGAAAATCCGCTATGACCAAGAGGTGGTTGAGGAATTCCGTAAGACGGGGAAAGGCTGGCAGACCCGTATGAATAAAGCCTTACGGCAGTATCTTCAAGAACACAACGTCAACGATCTAAATTGAGGTAAGCGGGCATAGCGGATGGAGGGCTGCACCTTCGTCAAGGACGTAAAGTTTGCACTGCATGCAGTGCAAACCAACTTAGGGATGCTGTTGTTAGGGTAGGCGATCCCAGCACCGGCAAATCCGAGCTTGCACTGCATGCAGTGCAAACCAAATTAGGATTGCTGTTTTAGGGTAGGTCATCCAGGCACCGATGAATCCGAACTTGCACTGCATGCAGTGCAAACCAACTTAGGAAGCATGCTGGTAGGGGAATGGAGCGCATACACCGATGCTAGTTCGCCGTAATGCATGAATGACTAGCATGTATTGATTAAGAGGTAAGTCGTCTGCACTGTGCCGACATGGCGGACCCGGCGCGTTGATCAGATATCGCTTAAATGATAATTTAACTTTACCCTATCTGGATGACCCATACCGAATGAAATTCTTGAATACACCACAATTGCTAAATTCCGTGAAACGCTCCTTTCTTCCAGCGCTAGCGGCCGCAGCTTTATTTGCAAGCCCGGTTCATGCCCAAATCGGTTTAGATGCGGAAGACGAACTTTGCCATGCATATACTGAAAATGTCGTCTTATCATATTTTCTTCAAAAGAATGGCGCCTCAAAAACCCAGGTCGAAACCGCATTGAATGAATACTTTGCGTATACCTATGAGAGTGACGACGTGAAAAATTTCCTGGAGGAGGTGACCGGGCCATTGGTTGGGGCAGTCGGAACCTTCCCTAAGAATTTGAGTGATGCGGAAATTGCGTCACGAACAGGTATCTTCGATACACTCTGCAGAAGAAACATTGCCTTGTTTAAAGAGAACGGCACCATCCACCAATAGGCCAATCACTACCATGAAAAGAGAGCCCCGCCATGTGCGGGGTTCTTTTTAAGTAGCGTTGCAGACCACAAACTAAAAAGCCCCAGCGCATTCGCCAGGGCTTTTATGAACATTACCGCAATAGTGGTCTATAGCTTGTAAGCAGCTGAGCGGGCCTCATCAAAATAACCGTACCGCTCTACACGTCCTTGAACCGTCTCAAGACACCATGGCGCCTCTGGTGTGTGCCCTGTATCGCTAGCGCTAGTTGCATACAGCATCGCTACCAACACACCAAACCTCTCCACTCGACGCTTGCCGTCTACCGGCCTTTTAACCCGGTACGGCCCTGCCATTAGGCGACCCGCTCTAGTGCGCCTGATCCGACCGAAGGTGCCACCTCCGGGCCAACTTGAGTCGCCTCACTAGGCGCCAGCAATTCACGCAATGCAACCAGCGCCTCCACTTCCTCTTTAGTCAGCTGCACGGTCGTCATATCGGATTCGTCATACTCCAGGTCGGCAAACTTGGGGCCCCATGTTGCGGACCTGGAG
>Ga0209634_1001017_pt1 | contig 21080 bp, 22 predicted proteins | sample LinPmetageLP40_FD_184043 | JGI IMG/M metagenome (GOLD analysis project Ga0209634, IMG submission 184043) | Marine viral communities from the Pacific Ocean - LP-40 (SPAdes) (version 2) | ecosystem: Environmental > Aquatic > Marine > Oceanic | place: Pacific Ocean | collected 2010-08-26 | reverse complement strand
AGAAACGGAGAAATAAAATGGCAGAGATAGAAATGGCAGGTGTTAAAATGAGTGGTTCCAAACTAGTCATTATACTTCCTTTACTGGGTACTTTAATAGGCGGACTTTGGGGAGGCTTTGAAATGTATAATAGACTACTTGAAGCAGAAGAAAAGTTAGCAGGTTTAGAACCAGAAGCAATTCAGCAAGAGTTAGAAAATATTCGCGAACTTACTGATATTATCAAAACAGATCTAAGAGATGATATTACTATAGCGATGGACTTAGCAAGAACAACAGATAAAACATCAGCAGAAACACAACGAGAAATTAGAAATGATGTGTATGCTATGGAACGTGATATGAATGCACGTTTTAAAGAGATTGATTCTGATGCTAGAGAGTTAAGAAAAGACTTAGAAGAAAAGATCACAACTATACTTGAAAACCCACTAAACGACGTCGAATAATAACTAAATATAGTTATGAAATGGTTATATAGTGGATATGCGGTTGTCATATCTATAGTACTTTTACTCGCTTTAAGAGTGACAGATCCGACTCCAGTACAAAGTTTACGTGGACAAGTATTTGATAGTTATCAACAACTTGATGAAATCATTCCAAGTCAAGATATTGTATTACTAAACTTCGGTGAAAACACTTTAGCAACATACGGCCAATACCCTTTTCCCAGACAATACTATGCTCAATTAGTTGTTGATGTTGCAAGTAAAAATGGTGGCGTATTAGGTTGGACTATTATGTTTCCTGAAGAAGACAGGTTTCAAGGCGATGCCTCCTTTGCTGACATGCTAATGCAAAACAAAGTAAATGTTCCAGGTGCTAGGCGTAACCCAATTAATTATAATGTCTTAAGCCAGACACCAAGCATAAAAGGTATAAAAACAACTGGACCGCATATAGGAACAGGAACAATAGGACCTGTACCTGCAAAAAACTATTTACTAAAATGGCCTAACATTGTTACCAATGTAGCAATATTGGAGACTGTAGTAAATGGCAAGGGTGTAAATGCATCTGCTCCACAACCAGATAATCAAACAAGGACATATCCATTAGCAATCACAGTAGAGGATAGAATTTATCCTAGTTTTGCTGTGGAACTACTTAGGGTAAAAACAGGTAATAAAAGTTATATAGTTAAAACAAGTGAAATAGGAATACAAGAGATTGCTGTAAAAGGTTACGAACCAATAGTAACACAACCTGATGGTACAGCATATATACGTTTTAATAATAGTTTTGAGACAATAGAGTATACTGGTGCTGATAGCATACCAGACTTAGCAGGTAAAACGGTTATAGTAGGAGTAACAGCAGAAGGTATTGCTAATCCGGTACCAACACCACGTGGAAACTTGTATCCACAAGAGATACAAGCTCATATGCTACAGAACTTTATAAGTGGTAGCAATATAACAAGAAGTCAAACGAGTGCGTTCTATGAGCTTCTTACAGCCCTTCTAGTAATGCTCTTAGTATCTTTAGCGGTGTATAGACTACCTTTACTGCTAACAGCACCTATGAGTCTAACTATACTAGGCGGTTATACTTATTATAGTGTATATATGTATCAAAGTCAACTAGTACTATTAGATGCTACTTTCCCTGTAATAGCAGGGTTCTTAGTGTTCACACAGGCGGCATTTAATAACTTTTATAAACAGTTTAAATTGCGTGAACAAATTAAAAAACAATTTGAGCATTACCTTGCACCAGCAATGGTTAAAAAATTACAAAAAGATCCAAGCCTACTAAAATTAGGCGGTGATACAAGAACAATGACTTACTTGTTCTCAGACATACGTGGATTCACTCCTATATCAGAACAGTTTAAAACAGACCCACAAGGTTTAGGCAAACTTATAAACAGATATATGACACCAATGACTGATTTAGTTATGCGTAAAGAAGGAACAATAGACAAGTATATAGGAGATGCCTTAATGGCAATATGGAATGCTCCACTCGATGTAGAAAATCATGCTCAGTTGGCTATAGAAACAGCAATGGAAATGGAAGTAGAACTAGCAAATCTTAATAAAGAACTTAAAGCAGATGGCTTAATGGAATTAGGTGTTGGTATAGGTATTAACACAGGCGATGCAGTTGTAGGTAACATGGGAAGTAATCAACGTTTTGATTATACAGTATTAGGTGATAGTGTAAACTTAGCGGCACGTTTAGAAGCACAGACAAAAGAGTATGGTGTGTTCTTTATGTTTACAGAACATACATTAAAACAAATTGCATCACCTGAAAATTTAGTAATGCTAGATAAAATTGCAGTTAAAGGACAAACATCATCAGTAACAATTTATACTATACTAAACGATCACAAGTATGCAAGAGTTATAAATAGAATGGTAGATGCATATCAAAACAGAGAGTGGGCAACATGCTCAAATCAAATAGAAATAATTAAAGATCATCGATGGAATGATACTTTAGCAGAATTATATGCAGAAAGAATAAAACAGCCTATGCCTATAGGTGACTGGGACGGCGTCATGAGAAAAACATCAAAATGAAAACACTAGAAATTAATAAAAACAATTCGGTTACACAACCTTTTGATTATCTATTAATAGAAAATTTTGCACCTATGATACAAGACCAAAGTATATATGATGAATATATGCAAAATTATAATGTATTAAATGAATATCCTGAGCTATCAAGTCTTTCATCACATCCTATAGAAGATGAACTGCAAGTAAATAAATTATCTATAATAAAAAATGTAAACAAGATGTGGGATTTAAATGTATGTGATATTTACATTGGCATAAATTCCTTTAATAAAAAAGGACATGGATTAAGGCCACATAATGATTTTCACGAAATAGATAGAATACCTGTTAGGGGAATACTTTATTGTAATCCTATTAAAAAGTTTGGTACAAATATTCATACTTCAGACGACTCTGATCCATTAAAGGAAATAGGCGGGAATCCTGGAGACTTACTACTTATAAAAGTATCAGAAGATAGTTGGCACAGTACAGTTGTGGTACAAGAAGATTGTAGCGATCGTATAACTGTAAATATGTTTTTTGTAAATGAAATAAAAGAAAATACTAATTTTAGTATAAATGACTAAATAGTAGTATGAAAAAGTTTATACACAACATATCACAAAAAAGCAAATCTGCACTAGCATGGCTATGGCAAAAAACTAAAGTTGTTGCTAAAATTACAGGCTCACTGTTATTAAAGTTATGGAAAGCAATACTTAGACTTTGGTTTAAAATATTTTACGAAGAATACGAACTTACGGTTTGGTATCTTAAAGACTCTGAAAGAGATAGTTACGGAAACATAGTTACTACAAGAACTCATAAAAGATATCTATTAAAGAAGATTACTAAGAAAACTCCTAAACATATCAAAGGAAAAGATATGGATAATAGAGCATTTGAAATTAGAACTGTAGAACCTTTTGATTACCAAATAAGAAAAATATATTAATTATTCGTCTGGCTCCCAATCTTTTAAATTCCTAAAAAACATATAGTAATGTCTAAAGTCTTTTAGTTGTTGTTTCGCATGAAACATTTCTAACGGAATACCATCTCCATGATCAACTAAAGGAAAATAATATCTCTTTATAATTCGTTCTAATTTTTTAGTGTCTGCACCTAAGGCATCTAAAACTATATTATTAAATTCTTTATCGGTTACTAAATCCACAAGCCAATAATGGTAAGGATTATCTGGATTATATCTTCTTATAACTTCTCTAGTTTCGTAGTAAAGAGCTCTTATAGGATTCATACTAGGACGGTAAGAATTCATTACTTCTTTAAATCTAAAACTATCATGATTTGTAGATTGGTTCTTCATTACACGAGCATAGTCACTTTTCATCGCCTTTTTAAGTGAGTCTATATTTTCGCCAATCTTATGGCGATACTCTTTTAAAAGTTTTTTAAATATTTTCTGATACTTTGCCGGTAACTGATCATAGTAAGTCTCCCGTATGTCATCTATTTCAATGGCACCTTCTAATAGTGTATGTGGGATTGTTTTAGTTCTTTGAAACTTATCTAGTTCGGTAGTTATCCGCAAAATAACAAAATCGATAATCTCGCCTTTGCTCATATTAGTATTTATCAGGTATGAATATCAAGTATAGTATGTAGTTTCTGTGTTCCACCGTTCTTTGTAAGTGTAATTTTTGCACCGTTATGTAAAGGCTTTGGCCATTGGCCTATGTCAACCCAGGCATACCCGGCACTTTCTCCATTAAGTTTTGGTGGTTGAAATTCTTTATCAACTACATATACAAAACTGTAGTAATAAAAGTTTTGATCTTTACTTTGATAAACATCTATAGGATTTAGTTTTTGTAGTTCTGGAACGAACCCGATTTCTTCGTCTAATTCTCTAGTGATACACTGGTAAGGAGTTTCATTCTTCTCCATCATGCCTCCCCAAAAACCCCAAGTGTGATTAAATCGTTTGTTGCCTTCTCGTAGTTGCAACATACATCTTCCTGTGTCTTTGGCTAGGAAAACTACTCCTGCCGCTGTTGTACTCATATTATAGTGCTAGTCTCCAGAACCCTGGATTGTATTCTCCTTCATAACTACTTATCCATGCTCCATCGCTCCACTTGTACTGACTGGTAGTAAATGTATTAATAACTTGTTGTATATCACTGTTATTACTTGAATCAAATACTACGGTCCACTTAGTACCGTTATATTGTATAATATCGTTAGCAGAAGCGTCTACGGCCCAATTAGGCATGCCTACGTCGTCAATGGACTCTGTAATTAAATATCTTTGATCTATTGCCGCCGCGACTAATGTTCCATCTCCTGGATACGATACTCTAGGGTCTATAATTTTATCTACTGCTGTTAATGTTGTTGAGGGTAGTGTTTCTGTGTCTAAATTAAATATTAATGAAGTTTCACTAAGAGGATTCGCAACAACTGTACCTATAACTTCGCCTAAAAGATCATCGCTATCTGTACCTATATTTAATTTTAGTAAACTAGTTGCGGTCAATTCACCTACCATGTCTATAACGTCTGACCATTTCTGTACCACTCCTGCCGCATTTACTAGTGTTGCACCACTACCTACAATTTGCACATAATAATCATTGGGTGTAACAACTATTTCAGCAGTATCATCTATACTACCAAAGAAGTCTGCATAGTCTTCACTAAAGCCTAATGTTTCTATATTTTGTGTTGAATGCACATCTGCAATAATACGTTGAATAATACTTTGTCTTTTAATTTTTGCTGGAGGACTAATCCAAATAGGTATAGCAAATGTTAATGTTGATATATCAATATTTTCATCTACACCTGCAGGTATTCCTCGACTGCTCCAAGCAATATCTGTAAGCTCAACTTCAAATACACTTGACCAATCTAAAGGATTATCATTGCTTTGTAACTGTATACTTGGATTAAATAAAACAAATATTTGTTCTAATACCTGTAATTTTGTATCTGTATTTGTAGTCCATAAATCAACTTGTAATGTCATGTTATATGGAACTGGCATGTATCTTTGCGTAGTAAATAAGTTTCCCTGTTCAGAAGTATATGAGCCTGCTTTGTTATCCCATTCTCTTTCTGCTACTTGATTGGTATCAACTAAGAAAGGTTCATGTGTTCTATCTCTAGCAGGTTGAATACTAGATATATTAACACTTATAAAAGGAGCACTATTAATAACATTCTCTGAATTGTTACGCAAAATACTAGCAACCATTCGTTGTGCATCACCATATCTTGCTGGTACACGATTGTATCTAATACCATCTTTAGTGTTTTCTTTTACTTTAAAATTTGAGAATATTCTTATGAGCTGAATAAGATAACGTTTTATCTGTTCGTCATACCAATAATCTAAGTTTTTACCAGCCATTTTACTCTTCGCCTAATTCGTCTATTTTGTATTCTACACTTCTTATTGCATCTTTGAATACTTCTTCTAATTCGTACACTTCGCTTTCTAATTTATTCTTTGCTTCAAATACTTTACGCTCTTGGTACTCGTCTATCTTAATTCCGTGTTCTTCTGCAAGTGTATCCAGTCTACTAAGAATAGAAATATAAGTATCTACGTATTTAACATCTTTAGTTATGGCTCTAGCATCTTCTAACGCTCTTTCTAAATCGAATTTTTTATCTTCTAATTTATTAATTACATCTTGATTTTCTTGTAATTTCTTTATTTCTATAAATTTCATTTTTAATTATCCGTTTTAGGTTTTAATACTTTACTTAGATTTTGTCTTTCTTGTATGGCTTCACCATCGTTTGTATTTGTTAAAGTGTCGTTATTAATAAATCCTGTTAAAATTCTATTAGCCGCTGACCATACGCCTCTACTATCTGTACCAACATTTAACCAACGTGTTCCAGATTTTTTAAATAATCTGTTAGGACTAAAGTCAGTTCTTAAGAAGTAATCACCATCACTAGTTCCACTTGATGGGAATGTTGCTCCACTGCCTACTAAACTAATTCCGTTAATAGGTGTACCATCTCCAGCCGCAAAATCTAATGTAGGTGATGGTTTACCTGGAACTGTATCATCAAAATATAAATGTGCAGTATTTCTAAATTGAGGGTCGTAAGGAACATCTCTTTCTGCCTGTGCTAATATTTTATCGTTAATATTAATTTCGTTAGCATAGGTGCTTATCAAGTTTCTTAAATCTTCTTCCTCTTCTCCTGTACCAAGAATATCTCTGTATTCTTGTGAGTCTGTTATAGGACCTAGTTTAACTCTCCAAAGATGTGACCACCAACGTGGATCATATCCTTCTGCTGGTCTACTTCCGTCAGTTACAACATAAAATCTGTTTATTGCCTCTTCACTACCTAATAATAGATCATCTCTTAAATGAGGCAATTCTAATACATCACCAGGCATAAGTTTTCTACCTATAGATTCTATCATACTTTCTGTGTGGAAGTTCATAAATAACGTATCATTTGCTAGGAACATTCCAAATTGTGTTAAATCAAAGGCGTCATTATCGCCTATATTATATTGTCCTCGCATTTCATATATGTCGTCACTATATTTTCTATCTCTGTTTTCAAGGAACAATAAGTCCTGTATGAAAACTTCTGAATCGTTAGCAGAACTTGAAGGTCTCGTAGGGTCTTTTTCATCTACTGTTTCATGTATTCCTAGGTATTTGTGTATATGTACACCAGTACCTCCTGCGTAGATGTGCTCACCCACAACACGATCTATGAACGTGTAATCATTTGTTTTTGTCGGATTCCATAAACTTATTCTTGGCATGCTACTATTTATCAGTTTTTATTCTAAACACTTGCCACAAGTTTCTACACATTGAACAGTATACTTTTTATCATCAGATAATTCACCTTTTATTCCTTTAGGAAGTGTTTCTGCAAAATACTTACTAGCAAATATTTTCTCAGGAGGATTGCTTTCTGAGGGTATTAAACTTTCTATATCTTTAAATTGTTCTTTTAATTGTGGGTCAACACCATGAACATGCATTCCGGCACCTATAAAACAACAAGGTATAAATGCACCAGTACAATCTATATATAAATCAGATGTATGTACACCCACACGACAGTCTATATCGTAATGTTCTTCTAAGTCCGCAAGTATTTTTGTTCCAGTTCTTCTCAGCATTCTGCCATACTCATCTACAGGGACTATTTTAATATGTTCTTGTGTTGCATCTTTAGGTAAAATAGAATAAGATAATTCTCCTTCAATGTCAAGTACTTCTATGGGACTAACAGAAACATGTGTATCACCTGGTTCTGTTCTATAATTAAATCCTACTGGATCTTTGATATCTAATCTAATACCCATATCATTACATATTTGTTGTACTTCTGGTATTTGATGTTTGTTATGATCAAACTCTAAAAATTGCCAGACACTTGGACCGCCTGCTTCGTTATATGCTTTTAAGTTATTCCAGACTTTATTCCATTTAACATTTTTCCTGTATATATGATTTGTATCTTCTAAACCATCTATGCCCCACATTATATACGAATTAGAATTTTTAAAGAACTTGCCTAATTTGCTCCACCATTCTACAGATTTGAATCCACCGTTTGTGTGTATAGAAAAATAAGTGAAAGGTTGACACTCAGTTAAATATTCCATTATTTCATATAATTCTGTACATGATATTGGATCACCTTTTGTACCACAAAACTCCCAATGCATTACATTACTACAAAATTCTCTGCCTAGTTGTGTTTTAAAATAATTAACATTAAGTTCAATATTTTTTATAATTGGATTCAATTCACCTCCATTAAACCTTCTTACACATACAGGACATTGTGCATTACACTTATCTGTAAGTTCTACATGTACAGATTTAGGCTTGTTAAATATTGGCAAATACATACTCATACTTATCAAAATTTTATTAACATATATTATAAATAGATACATGACAGCAGTTAGAGGCGCAAGGCCTATAAGAAATAAAGAACTATCTGATTTTCATTTTCACTTAGATAAAAATGATATTTCTATTCCGTCCCTAGAAACATATAGTACAGTATGGAGAGAGTGGTTAAACTTTAGTAATAATAAAAGTTTAAAAGGATTAGAAAGTTTTTCTCATGCAGATTATACACAGGGTACTAGTCAAACTTTTGATAATTTTATTTTAAGGCATAGTAAAGACCGAGAAATAATTGTGTTAGAAGGAGATTTTCAATACCATGCATGTTTAGGAAAACATGTAGAATTTAAATATATACCTTATCCACACCATTTAGAAGGAATTTTAAAGGGGCCTGGATTACATGCATTATTAATTAGTGCTCCTTTTAGTGATTTTGGTTGCATACATCCTGATTTTGAATACATAATGAAAATATGTAATGTACATGATATACCTGTATGTTTGGATATAGCATATTGGGGAATTGCAAAAAATATACACATAGACTTAGATAATTATCCAGCAATTAAAGAAGTTACATGCAGTCTTAGTAAGCCGTTTCATACATTAGAAAACCATAGAGTGGGTATAAGATTTACAAAAGACTATGTAGATGACGGTATTAGTATGCTTAACGAAGTTAAAATGCAAAATGAATACAGTATGGCATTAGGTGTAGCATACATGAGACACTTTAGCCCAGACTATAATTGGGAAAAGTATGGTAGTAGATACGAAGAACTTTGTTCACAATTAAATTTAGTATATTGTGATAGTGTTATTTTTGCTCTAGGAGATGCAGAAAGACACGAAGAATTTAATAGAGGAATAGAAGGCAATTATAGAGTCTGTATTTCGGAATATCTTAGCGACTGTTAAATAAATAGTAGCAAGATTACATTACACAGGAGACAGCAATGATAGTAAACTCCCACAACGATTGGGACCCTTTAGAGGAAATAATCGTAGGACATGCTCACCATAGCAGAATAGCAACTGATATTTCAGCAAGAAGTTTTAGTTATGCACCCTTTAAAAAGGAAGACGTAGAAAAATTAGAAGGCACTTACCCACAATGGGTAATTGATGAAGCCAATGAAGATGCAGACGGACTTGCAGATGCACTTACAAAAATGGGTGTTAAAGTACGCAGACCTAAAATTATAGATTGGGACAATGTAAATTACGACATAGGCCAAGGATGGAATACTAAAGGCTGGTATAGTTGGTGTCCAAGAGATTTAATTTTACCTTTAGGCGATATGCTTATAGAAACTCCTACTCCAGTAAGAGCAAGATACTTTGAAACAAAATTATATGAGGATATAATGTATGAAGCATTTGAAGATGGAGCATTATGGCTACAAGCACCTAAGCCAAACTTACATGATGACATGTTCCAATTTGATGACATTGCAGATAAACCAACACTACTTAACCATGAGATATGTTTTGATGCTCCTAATATTGTTAGAGTCGGTAGAGATTTATTATATCAAGTTTCTAATTCAGGAAACATGAAAGGATATCAGTGGTTAAAAAGATTAGTTGAGCCTATGGGTTATAAAATGCATTACAGTGAACTATATAGTTTTGCACATTTTGATAGCACTATTGTTCCACTTAGACCAGGACTAGTACTTATGAATAGTAGTAGGGTAACACCTGATAATTGTCCTGAAATGTTTAAGAAATGGGATAAAATATGGTTTGATGATTGTGTAGTGCAAGGAAGTAAATTAGCAGACGAAGGCTTCATGCCTCCATGCTCACCGTACATTGGAATGAACTTACTAAGTGTAGACGAGAATACAGTTGTATTAGACTCAGCACAAGAACCTCTAATGCGAGAACTTGACAAGTACGGTATAGATAGTGTACCTGTACAGTTTAGGCATTCTATGACGCTCTCTGGCGGTATACATTGTGCTACTTTAGATCTTAGGCGTAAAGGTACGTTAGAGAACTACTGTGATTAAATACGGAAAGATAGATAACTTTGGAATCACTAATGACCAGATGAGTCAATTAAACTTTGACGACTACTTTCAATGTTATCAACAAACACCTGCAATAGAACAATACTATACAGAGCATAATAGTAGCATATGGCAAATGTTTGAAAAATCTCCACAATGGGTACATGATTTAGCAAAAAAGATACCACAAGACTTTGATCATCATGTTGTAAGTGTAATTAATATTCCACCAGGGCAAACTATTCCACATCATGTTGACAAACATTTTAAACTTAAACAAGAACATGGCGAGGGCGAAAGTTATCGTTACTTAATATTTTTAGAAGATTGGAAACGTGGACACTATTATGAAGTACACGATCAACCTTTTACTAAATGGAAAGCAGGTGATTGGGTTAAGTTTGGTATAGACGACTGGCATATTGCCGGAAACATGGGAGAGGAACCATTTTATTCCTCACAGGTAACGGTACTAAAAAATGATTAAAGGCCATGTAGATCTTACTTGGTTAGATGAGAGAGAATTATATCTAACAAAGTTTGTAGAAGAAACAAATACAATTTGGTCAGGCGGGTATTGGAAAGATAACAATATGGCAATTCCGGATTATCCCACAGAAGGTCCTATTGTTTTGCAAACATATGATGAATATGCACCTGCATACGCACAAAAAATACGAGAACAGTTTCCACACATAGAACATTCTATGGTTACAGTGAATTGTATAAAGCCAGGTAGGTTTATAGGACCTCACATAGATAAGTTTTTTAGACTTAATGATCTAGCAAAATTAAATAAATGGGATATAGAAGGAAAAATTCCTGTACGAGTTAATGTTTTCCTACAAGATAAAATTATGGGACATTTTTTAGAAATAGCAGATTACACATTTCCACAATATAGTAAGGGCGATTACACTTACATTTTAAAAAACCAAGTACATTGTGTTAGTAATGTTAGCAATATAAACAGATATACATTACAAATAACAGGGTACGCAAACACAAAGGACATACAATGAGAATATTTATAACAGGTGCTGACGGATTTATAGGTTCAGCAATGGTTGACAGATTAAAAGATAACCACGAACTAGGTTTTTTAGAATATGATTTAAGAGATCATAAACAAGTAAAAGCACAACTACACGACTTTAATCCAGATGTTATAGTGCATTTAGCGGCTAGAACAGAAGTACAAGACAGTTTTTACGAGCAAATAGTGTTTTCAGAAGTAAACTATGTTGGTACAGTAAACTTAATTGAATCTGCATCTACATTGCCTAACTTGAAAAACTTTGTTTTTGCAAGTACAATGGAAGTATATGGATGGCAACCAATTAGCGATTTAATTAGAGATGGATTAGAAGAAGGTATCATTGCATTTGACGAAGACACACAACCAAATCCAAATGCCCCTTACGCCGTTGCAAAATATGGCTGTGAAAAATACTTAGAGTATGCACATAGAAGTTTAGGTTTACCATTTACTGCTATTAGACAGACAAATGCATATGGTAGAAAAGATAACGACTTCTTTGTAACTGAACAAATTATTACACAAATGTTAAAAGATCCTAATGAGATTAATTTAGGATATGGCGAACCATACAGAAACTTTATTTACATTGATGATTTACTTGATGCATGGCAACAAGTAATAGAAAACCCAGATAAATGTCAAGGTGAAATATTCTGTATTGGACCAGAAAATGCAATTAAGATAAAAGATTATGTAGATATGATTGCAGAAAAACTGGAATGGAAGGGTACAGTAAATTGGGATACCAAACCTCCAAGACCAGGTGAAATTTATATTCTTAATAGCACAAACGCAAAAATTACTTCTAAATTAGGATGGGAACCTAAAGTAGAACTAAGTGATGGATTAGATAAAACTATTGCAGTTTGGAAAGATATTATTGAAAATGAGAAACCTCACAATCACGATATGCCTCACAGGAAATTTTCTAAAGGAAAATAAGCTCTTGACAAAATTCTAAAATTTGCTATACTAGTGATAATTTTTACTAGGAGTAACAATGGAACCATATTTAATTTTTTTACTGTTTATTATCGTAAATAGTTATTTTTCGTTCAAAGCAGGCGAAAAAGCAGGAAAATTTGTCGGAATGATAAGTATTGTTCAGTTCTTGAAGGAAAAAAGAGTCCTTAAAGATAAAAAAGATATAACAGGATTTAAAAAGTGGCCTGAAGCGATAAAGATACTTTATACCACACCAGATCCAGATTTATTTGAAGACTGAGACACTACATGGCAAAACGAAAAAAGAAAAGTTTATTTTTAATACCAGAACCAAACTGGCAAGAGCTTTCAACATTAACACAAGAACAAGATAGAATTGACTCCTTTAAGAAGGTTGAATATTTTGTTCATTCAGAAATTGATTCCAAAGCCAAATCTAAGGCAATGAGGAAATGGATTACAGAGAATAGTGGTTGGACTCAAGAAGAAATTAAATTAACAACAATCACAGCTCTAGATCCTTGGTTACAAATGTCAGGCAAATATGCTTGGGTATTTTATAAAGTCGGCTACATGCCTGAAAACTGTCTGAGTCACTTACATGGTAGCAGAAAAGAAGAATTTGTTAAATTAGGTCAAAAATATTATAAAGAACAGAAAGAAAAAGTAGAAGAAAAAAATGCAAAGCCGGTTATAAGTATTCAAGAAAGAATGGCAGAGCAAGTTTCTGAATGTATTGGAGAATGGGAATACTTAATAGATATATTTGTAGAAAAAGGCGATATGGATTTAAATAACTTTGACCCGTATAAAGATATGCAAGTTTATAAAGGTGGTGTAATAAAACCTGCTCATGCAAAAATTATTAAAACTAGTATAGAACCATATATAAAAGAAGCAGAAGAAGTCTTGGCATGGAAGGATGAAGATATAAAAGAAGCATATGGGCATATGACTTTAAAGATGCGTAAACAGTTTTTGGAATTCTATCAAAAGATAGATATTGCATGTGATACATATATAGAAACTGGTAAAGCAAAACGCAAACCTCGTAAGCCTAAAATTGTTAGTAGGGAAAAACAAGTATCTAAAATAAAATATCAAGTCAACGACAGTGATTTAGGAATTGCAAGTATAAATCCAGCAGAAATCATTGATGCTACAGAAGTTTGGGTATATAATACTAAGACTCGTAAAATAGGTGTTTACAAAAAAGGCGAGTTAAGAACTGGTTTAACAGTTAGAGGTACCTCTATATACGATTATGAGGAAGGCACAAGTGTACAGAAAACATTAAGAAAACCATCAGCACAATTAAAAGAGTTTAAAGGTGCCGCTAAGACTAAAATGAATACTGCATTTAGTAGTATAAAAGCAACAGAAATTAAACTTACTGGGCGAATAAGCGATACTATTATCATTCTAAAGGCTTTTTAAGGCAAATTTAGATAAATAGTAGTATGGCACAAGATCAAATAGGATATAAAAGTAGAGAAGAATTAATTTCTGAAGTACAACTTCGTTTGGCTGACGGCATGGTTGATGTTGAATTAGACAGAGAACACTATGACGTAGCAATAGATAAAGCGGTAGGTATTTACAGACAATTAAGTTCTGGGTCTGTAGAAGAAAGTATTATATTTTTCAATACAGAAAAAGATGTAACTGAATATATCTTACCAGATGAAGTAATGGAAGTTAGAAGAATGTATCGTAGAGGTATTGGTACCAATAGTGGCGGTACAAACTTTGACCCATTTGATGTTGCTTTTAATAATATGTATATGTTACAAGCAGGACAAATAGGCGGACTAGCAGTATTTGATGCTTTCTCACAATACAAAGAAACATTAGGGCGTATATTTGGTAGCGAATATAACTTTTTATGGAATAGAAACACAAAGCAACTTAAAATTTTAAGAAACGTAAGACACGAAGAAGAAATTGCAGTTGGCGTATATAACTTCATTCCAGAAAGTATATTATTAAGAGATGTTTATTCAAGCAATTGGTTAGGATCATATGCTTTGGCAATGAGTAAAATGATGTTAGGTGAAGCAAGAAGTAAATATACATCAGGACTACCAGGAGCAGGTGGAGCCATTCAGTTAAATGGTGATGCTCTAAAAGGTGAAGCCCTCGCAGAAATGCAGGCACTTAAAGATAGTGTACATGCATACGAAGAAGGTAACACCCCTCTAGGATTTGTAATAGGCTAATGTTAATAGGAATAACCGGTTTTATAGGCAGTGGCAAAGATACAGTAGCCAATATGTTTGTAGAACGTGGTTGTGTTCATGACAGTTTTGCCTCCCCTCTTAAAGATCTATGTTCCAGTATTTTTGGCTGGGAAAGATCTATGTTGGAAGGTGATACATTAGAAAGTAGAAATTTCAGAGAAACGCCTGATATGTTTTGGACTAAAAAATTAGGTGTCCCTAACTTTACCCCCAGACTAGCATTACAATTATTAGGTACAGAAGTACTTAGAAATCACTTTGATCAAGACATTTGGCTTAATAGTTTAGAATACAGAATACTAAAACAAACAGAAAATGCACCTTGTACAGTTATAAGTGATGCACGTTTTAGAAATGAGTTAGATTTAATAAGAAATATGGGTGGCAAAGTTATTTGGGTACAACGTGGAGAGTTGCCTGAATGGTTTGAAACAGCAAGTGAGGCTCATAAAAATGTTGTAAGTAGAAAAATTATGACAACAAAATACAGAGACATTCATGAGAGTGAATGGAATTGGGCAGGCTACCCAGTTGATTACATTATTAATAATAATGGCACCCTCGAAGACCTAGCCAAGCAAGTAGAAGAAATTAGAGATTGGAAAACAGGCGAATTTAAAACTACACTTAAAATAGTTTAATACCAGTTAATACCTCATAATTCCTTAAATACACAATAATTTAAATATCTGATAAATAAGATTAATACAATAGTATTGATCAATACAAATAGGAGAAGAAAATGGCAACATTAACATCACCTGGAGTAAGTGTAACAGTATCAGATGAGAGTTTTTATGCTCCCGCTGGTTCTGGTAGTGTTCCTTTAATCGTCGTAGCGACAGCACAGGACAAAACAAGTCCAGACGGTTCAGGCACATCTGCTTATACAACTTCAGCAACTGCTGGAAAACTTTACAAGATTTCTAGCCAAAGAGAATTATTACAAAATTATGGAAATCCAACTTTTAAAGCAAGTGGACTTACACAATTACACGGTAATGAGCAAAATGAATTTGGATTATTATCAGCATATAGTTTCTTAGGAATAGCCAATAGTGCTTACGTTCTAAGAGCGGATGTTGATTTAAATGATCTTTCAGCAACTGCAATAGCACCAACTACTAAACCTGCAAACGGTTCTTACTGGTTGGATACTACATCATCTGTAATCGGTGTGAAGAAATGGGACGGATCTAATTGGATTAAACAAACAGTTAAAGTACCAGCAAGTACAAATTTAACTACTGGAGATGTTCCTAAAACATCATACGGTATTAAAAATGACTATGCGGCTGTATATTTTACAACAGCAGGTGCTACTAAAGACACAATTAAAATTTACCAAAAGACAACTGATACAGTATGGGACGTAATTGGAAGCTCAGGTTGGGGAACAAATACATCTTCAGCAGATTTTCAAATTGGTGATCACAGTGATTTACCTTCCACAAGACAAGGTGGTGGTTCACTAGTATCAGGCGATGTATTCTTACAACAGAATGTATTAAGTAATGGTACAGATTTAAAAATTAAATTATATAACAGCAGTACTGGACTCTTCACAGAGCAAACAGCATACGCAAGAAAGGCTATGTCTGATGCTTGGGGTACAAGTTATCACGGTGCTAATCCAGTAGTTGGCGATATCTTTGTTGATGTTGCTGGTGTTGGACAAGACAACGAACAAGCATGGTTTACGCCTAAAAGACATAATGGAACTACAAGTGTAACAGCAGAAAGTACTGCGGCATTAGTTGGTTCAGAAGTTGTTATTTCAGCACATGCAAGTAAAGTTAGTATGATTATGCAAGTTAATGACGGTTCAAATGTTAATGTAACATTTAGTACTGATGCAGATGCAAACGGTAATTCAAGTGTAGACGATATGGTTATAGATATTAATACAGCAATATCGGCCGCTAACGCAACATTATCTCATACAGCAAATGTTATAGCAACAAACAACAGTGGAAAACTTAACATTACTAATAGTGATGGTAAAGATATTCTATTAATGGCTGGTAACGTATCAGGGTTTGCCCCGACACAACTTAACCTTACAGCAGATGTTCCTTACAGTAACTATGAAGCATTAAGTTTTACAGCAAAAGCAACTGAATTAACAGGAACTTTAGCAGACAAAACTTTATGGTATGATGCAACAGTAAGCACAGCAACAGTTGATTTACTATATAATAATGCAGGTTCATGGGCAACTTATACAGGTGATGTACAAGTTAAGTCTACACAACCTACAACACAAAGTGACGCAGGTGCATTACAAACTAGTGATATCTGGGTTGACGGAAGTGACTTAGAAAACTATCCTAAAATTTACAAATATAGTTCAGCAGGTGCTTGGGTACTAGTAGATAATACAGACCAACTAACACCAGCAGGTGTTGTATTTGGTGATTTTAGATCAACAAAAACAAGTGCATTAATTAGTGAAGCAAACGGTCTTCCATCACCTACAAAATATCCTAGTAATATTTTAGCATGGAACAAGATGGCAAGTGGCGGTAACGTTAAGCAATATGATAGTACTTCAGGATTATGGAAAGACTTTAGTGGTAACAAGGCAAACGGTGCTCCTCACATGTTGAGAAAGGCTCAGAGAAAAGTTATTGTTACTTCTTTACAATCGGCTCTAACAGCAAATCAAGATATTAGAAACGAAACTAACCGTTTCAATATTATTGCAGTTCCAGGATATCCTGAACTAGCAGACGAAATGATTTCTCTTGGAACAGATCGTAAGAATACAGTATTCAGTATTATTGATGCGCCATTAAGACTGGCCGCAGATGCAACTAGTACTTCTAACTGGATTAATAACAATGCAGTAACAACTGAAAATGGCGAAGATGGTTTAGTAACTAATTCACCATATGCGGCTGTTTACTACCCACACGGATTATCTACTAACCTAGACGGTTCAAGTGTTATGGTTCCTGCAAGTCATATGGCTTTAAGAACTTTAGCATTTAACGACCAGGTGGCATTCCCATGGTTTGCACCAGCAGGATTCCAAAGAGGATTAGTAAGTAATGCTTCTGGAACTGGTTACTTAAACGCAACATCAAGCGAATTTACAGCAGTTGCTTTAAGTGAAGGACAAAGAGATAGTCTTTACAGTAATAAGATTAATCCAATTGGAAACTTCCCTGGACGTGGAATTGCAGTATTTGGACAGAAAACTTTAAACCCAGTATCAAGTGCTTTGGATAGAGTTAATGTTGCAAGACTAGTTGTTTACTTACGTGAGCAATTAGATGACGCAGTGAAACCATTCTTATTCGAGCCAAACGATGAAGTTACAAGATCAAATGCTAAAGTAGTTGTTGATAGACTACTTGGTGAACTTGTTTCTCAACGTGGATTATTTGACTTTGTTACAGTTTGTGACACAACAAATAACACAGCGGCAAGAATTGATAGAAACGAATTGCACATTGACATAGCGATACAGCCTGTTAAAGCAGTTGAGTTTATATACATTCCAATAAGAATCCAAAATACTTTGGGTCAAACAGGATAAGTTTTAACTTAAACTATAAAAAGGGCGGTTCTTACTGCCCTTTTTTGTGAATGAATTATATACGCAGTTAACCTTTTTGGGGTCAAAGTGATAAATATTCGTATATAAAAGTTCTAGGAGAACAATATGGCAGTATCAAGTGCAACAACAGAGACTAAAAGTAAATTTGGTGTTCCGGTAACGGGTAATACAGGTTCAGGTGTTTTAATGCCTAAACTAAAATATAGATTTAGAGTTAGTTTTTTAAACAATTTTGGAGGCAATGCAGAAACTAAAGTTTTAACGCAGAACATCCAATCAGTAACTAGACCTAAAATTTCTTATGAAGAACAGGTTATAGACAGTTACAACTCGAAAGTTTATGTTCAAGGTAAACATACCTGGGAACAAATCAATGTTACTATACGTGATGATATCACTAACCAGGTAGCAAAACAAGTTGGTGCCCAAGTGCAAAGACAGTTAAATCATTTCCAACAATCAACACCAGCATCTGGTAGCGACTATAAATTTGACATGCAAGTAGAAATACTTGACGGTGTTAATGCAGGTGCTACTGAAGTTTGGTTCCTTGAAGGATGTTTCTTAACTAACGTAGATTACAGTGATGGCGACTATAGTGCAGGTGACCCTGTACAAGTTATCTTACAAGTTAGATACGATAATGCAATTCACTTTGAAGGTGACAATGACATTAACGGTAGAACTGTAAGTGGAAACCCATTCCCTGAAACAGTGAGCACAGGCGCAGGAACATTAGGTTAAGGAGTTAATCCTTAATGGAGTTTTTCAAATCAGGCAATCATCGGAAGTTCTTTCTTAAGGACTTCCGTAACGCCGAACATTACAAACCGGATATTGCTCCACCAAGGCAGAAGTTTCAAGGCTATGTAAATTTTATTATTAACAGGCGTCTTATAGGAATGCTACCTGATTCAGCATCTTTTAGAACTAGAATATCCTCATTAGTTAGAACTGCAACTTTACCTGAAGTTAGTTTTAATACAGAAGTTAAAAATTCATTTAACCGTAAAAAAATAATACAAACTGGTGTTGAGCATACGCCTATTAGTGTAACGGTTATGGATACTATTCAAAACGAATGGCTTACATTGTTTATGAAATACTACAGTTATCATTACATGAATCCTAGAAATAAATTTAATGATAATGAACGTGATACTTCTTTTATGGGTGGTGACACACATGGCGGATATCAGAAATCCAAATTTGGTAACCAAGGAGAAGCAGGAGCAACTAAAGGATATCAATGGAGCAGTAATGATTTTGGAATGGACTTAGGAGTAACTAAAAACTTTTTTGAAAGAATAGACATGATACTTTATCATGGTAATCAAGGTGTACAATATTCTTTATTTAATCCTATGATGACAGGATTCTCACCAAGTGAAATAGATTATAGTGCCAGTGAATTAATGGATTTTAAATTAGATTTTGAATATGAGAACTTTACAACTACAAATGTTTATAACTTTGATCTTAGTGAACAAGATAAAGCCAGATTTGAAAATATGGAAGGTGTAAAATTACCAGGAATGGTGGCAAATAAAAAACCTATTGCTTTACAACCGCAGACTTTAAATATTTTAAGTGGCGAAGCAAACGAAGAAGAAGGATCAAATTCAGGTAGAGGCAGAACAAGCCAACCTAAAACAGGTGGTGAAACTGGTGTGGATAGTTATTTAAATACAGATAAACTGTACGACGGTTCAAGTATTATGGTTTCAGAACTTTCTACAGATTCTAAAGTAAATAAATTATATACTGCATCTAAGCCTGCAGAAGATGAAGGTGAGACAGGTTTTATGGATGGAGTATCCGACTTTTTAGAAAATAATCCTTTTGGAAGAATAATAGATAGAGGGTTATCAGGTGCAGTAAACGGTCAAGACTTAGGAGATGTTTTAAAAGGTGCATTAACAGACGAATTTAATAATGCCATTAATGATCCTGAAAATGATACATTCTTATTTAATAAAGTTGAAAAAGGAAGTGAAAGCGATAAGCAAAGTGATTCCGGTAACAGTAACGCAGGTGCCACTGCTGGCGGAGGAGGCACATAATGAGTACTTCTTTATACGATACATTTGGTAACCAAATTGAATACAAAGTATTGCAATCCACTCTAACAACATTTTTAGAAAATGCAACAATAAAATTTCCTTTACCTCAAGCAAGTTCTCAAATATTAGGCGACTTTGCAGAAAATTCTGTACAACATATAGATGGTCCTATGTTAGAACAAATTAATTTAAGGTTAGAAAAACTAGGGTTTAAAGAAGCAAATGCAAGAGCTCTTGCTATAGTTTTAATAAAAGTTGCAGAGCAACAAAATATATCACCAATAGATTTCTTTAGTATAAATGAAAATACACTTAACATTACCAAACAGGCATACGATGCCATTAATGCTCTTAGACCTAATGGCAACAGAGTTAATTTAGTTACACCTAAAAACAATTCCAAGAGTCCTGTAAGTAAACTAATAAAGTCTTAACATGGCCAAATATCAACAAGGTTTGTATGAAGTCGCCAATACTAGTAAATTTGTAGGCTCAAAGCCACCTAAGTACAGAAGTAGTTGGGAGTTGGCATTTATGCGTATGTGTGATAGTCATCCTAATATACTTAAATGGGCAAGTGAAAATGTAAAGATACCTTATAGAAGTCCTGTTGATGGTAAGTATCACAACTATGTTCCAGACTTTATGATACAATATCAAGACAAAGACGGTACAGAACATGTAGAACTTATAGAGATTAAACCTGCTAATCAAACTACATTAGAGAATGCTCGTAGCAGAGGACAAGCCATACAAACGCATATAAACGCCGCTAAGTGGACGCGGCACAAGAGTGGTGTAAA
>Ga0209634_1001016_pt1 | contig 21091 bp, 21 predicted proteins | sample LinPmetageLP40_FD_184043 | JGI IMG/M metagenome (GOLD analysis project Ga0209634, IMG submission 184043) | Marine viral communities from the Pacific Ocean - LP-40 (SPAdes) (version 2) | ecosystem: Environmental > Aquatic > Marine > Oceanic | place: Pacific Ocean | collected 2010-08-26 | reverse complement strand
CAGAACCATCACTCTCTACAAAGATGGTAGGCATCTTGTCTGCATCTAGTTCACACTCTTCTACATTATCATCAGGACTATTTGCCTCTACAGTATTAGGTGTCTTAGACTTTGCTGGACGACCACGCTTCTTCTTAGTTTCTAATGGTGCATCATCTGGATGGTTAATTCCCCAGACACGAGCCATTAGAAGAGGCTTAGGGCCACTAATAGGTAGATCGTTTTCCTCAAGAATCGCTTTTAGGTCACCCATCTTAAAACCCTTTAGGTCTTCTAGAACTTGGGCATCAGCAAAATTGGTTAGCTTAGTCTTTTTTTGCTTTGTAGTTCGTGTAGGTGCTACACGTTCAGTAAGTTCAATAGATGGTTGGTCTGGAAGACACTTTGCAATAACTTCCGTGTAGTCTAGACCAAAATCTTCTGCTACCTGCTTAGCAAACTTCAGCTGTTCGTTCCTAAGGATATCGGTAAACCCACTGAAAAGATTCTTAGGCACATCAAACTTATTAGTAACTGGGACATTGGTTTCCATCACTTCCACCTTAGGTGAATGTTCCGCTGCAATTGAAGATGTAGGTGTAGGTGTATTGTCTGCATTGGTAGTATTAGTCTTAACCTTGATTTTCATGGCTGGCATATCAGAATTGATTGCCTATTATAAACCTGGACAGAATCAATCAAATATTTTTTCTAACCCCGATAAAAAAATTTACCAAGATTATAATTAATATAGTTTTATAGATATAATTTAATTTTATGTTAGATTTATTTTCCAAATATATCTAATGGTTGAAAAAATTTTTGTAGAAAAACTAATGACAGATGATGAAATAGCTTCAAAAGAGGGGGAATATTTTCCCGAAAAATTCTATAAAGGGGTAAAAAAACATATACTTAGAGATGATACTGATGTTTATAGAAAAGATGGTAAATTATTACTAAAATTTAGAAAAAAAATTATTCCAAAAAAATATACTGACTTAGCATTGGAATCTTTTTTAGAAGCTTCAAAAAAAACACATGAAAATCGTGGGGCAGCGGCTGGAGTTTTAGATAGGAATAAAATGGCTAATTATATAGGAACATTAGTTAATCCTGGAAAATTTAGAACAGGATTTAAATCATCGGTTTCTGGGAAAATGAGCAAACAGGCTACGAGTAATCTATCAAAATCTAATATAGTTGGATTTTATGATATTCCAGATAGAAACCTGAAGGGAAAAGGAGCACCTTGTAGATTAACTGTATTTAATAGAGACAATCCTGACCTTTGGAACAATGCTATACCATTTATAAAACAATGCGATAAAATATTTAAGTCGTTGGTTCCAGATAGACATCAAATACAATATGAGCGTTCCCAATTAACACCCAATTTTGCTATTGATAATACAGCTTTTTCAACAATAACTATTAATTATAGTTGGAGAACAGGATTGCATAGAGACAAAGGAGATTTACATGAAGGATTTGGTAATCTTATCGTTGTTGAAGACCCATATAACAAAAATAAATATGATGGATGTTTTATCGGGTTTCCACAATATGGAGTATGTGCAGATGTAAGAACTGGAGATTTTTTAGCAATGGACGTCCATGAATGGCATAGTAATACCGAATTTAAACCTAAAACAAGACAAACAGGTGGAGGTAGAAATTCAGAATTCAATGAAAAAGATATAAAAAATGGTTGGCATTTTAATAGAATGTCCATAGTTATGTATCTAAGAGAAAAAATGATTAAATGTCAAGACAAAAATTTATGGAAAAACAAGGCTGGTGGTTCTAAATACAATATAGACCAAGAAATAGTAAGATGTTTACCACCTGAATATATCAATTATATGAGATATCAGTATAATATGTTTAATTAGATTAATTGATTTATAACATCTGGATTTTGATAGATAATATAATAAATATCTTGTAAAACAGTATAATTAATATATAGTAACAAATACGAAAAGACTATAAACATATAACTTATAAACAAAGATTTAAATACTAAAATAGATAATAATATAATTATTAGATTAATTAAAATTAGTCTAATAATTGTTCTATTAATAGTTAATTTTAGATTTAGTATATTTACTAGATTCATTTTATATATTTAATTATATGTAAAAATAAATCAAATTATTTATACTAATTCATCGCCGTATTTAAGGTGAGCCGCTAATTTATCACTTGCTTGCCACCATAAAACGTCTTCGGGTTTATATGCACCAATATCTAACGATTGTCCGCTAAAGGCGCTTTTATAACCTTGTTCATACTGTAAGTTTCCTAATTTTTTATATAATTCATCATGTTCTTCACTGGTTAAGTCATCATAATCAAATAATAGTCCTAATTTTTCAGCATCAGTCAATCTTTTTTCTGCGTTTAAGGGCGTTGGTGCAGTGTCTCTAATTCTTGCTTTTCTTTCTAAATCGTGAGACCGTTCAACACTATCTCTTTTCACGGCGTTTGACCTTTTTCTACATCTACCTTTAGGTCCCAATTCGCATAATTCAGGATTATTGTCCGAAAACTTTTTATTACATCTTTTTGACTTTGGATTTATACCGCAAACCCCACCTCCTAATTGATTTATATAATTGTTAATAATTGATTGTCCTAATTTTGATGTAGTCTTAACAAATCTGCTAGTTAATGGATTTTTAATTTTATCGTACATTTTAAATATATATATATATATTAACTATAGATTTTTTTTATATCTACTATATAAAAAATATTTGTAAAGATTTGGACAAATATAAATGTTTTTTTAGAATCTAAGTAATCTAAATAATTATTTTGTTAATATGATAATTTAAGTTGTATTATAAATGGATTAAAAACTTTTACATTTTTGAAAATAATAAATTCATTTTTATAAATAGATTAAATATTATTAATTTATATTAATTAATGATGTGAATGTGGTTTATCTAGTAAATAGACCGCAATACCACCTAAAATTAATCCTATAATTTTACGAGTATCTATAGGTTCTTTGAAATATATAAATCCTACAGCGGAAATTACTAGCACTCCTAAGAAGTCATATATAGCATGTCCAGCAACTAAACCTTTTTTATTTATAATTAATCCTAATGCTGCTGCTACACAACAGTAGATTACAATTGCCATTATATAGTTAGATTTGGTTTTAAACATAGATAAAGCAAACGCTTCTAACAAAACTGCTGATAGAATATAGAAATAATCATAATAATTTAAATCTCCACCCATTTTTATAATATATATTGATATATTATTTATTTAATACATCGATAATATTTATAAAATTAGATTTACCTAAAGTAAAATCAGATTTACCAATAGTAGGCACCTCCAGCCATAGATTCACCACCTGGGTTAGCTAAGTAAGCTGTTCTTCCCATTTTTTTTTTACCCTGACTTTTTCTACCACATGAGGGTGATTTGGCTCTGCCGTGAACTCTGTAATCACAAGCTGGATGTCTTCTGCAATCATCTTCAACTAAACCAACACAAGCACTTCCTCTACTTCCCATTAATGGCGAATTATGTCCTGTTACTCTTTCGAGTTTACTTGGTCTTCCAACAGAACGTTTAACTGGAGATGGAGCACGACCTCTGGTCTTGACAGCGGCGTAAGGGTCTGCATCACGAACATCCCAACCTTGTGTTAAAGCTCTTTTAGGTCTTCCAGGTGAACCTCTTCTACCAGATAAGGCTTTTCCTCTGGCTACATTTTTAGGGTTTTTTGGAGAGTTAGCTTTACCAGAAGCGCTTTTACGGCATCTACCTTTTGGTCCAACTTCACACCATTCTGGATGAGAATCTCCAGATTTAGAACATCTCATGGTGCCAGAATTGAATGAACAATCACCAGCTCCACCAGCCTGGGATTCACCTCTTAATCCTTTGGCCATTCTAGCTTTAGCAATTCTGTTTTGAGCTGCAGCTAATTTGGCACCGCTCATTTTTCTGTTAGGTAAAGGTCCAGCGTCTACACCTCTGTAGTCGTATTTGTGTGGAGAACGTCTGTATCTGGTATCAGCTACGACGTTGCCGGAATGGTTTAAGTCATAAGTTCTAGCTTGTTTGTTACCTCTTGGACTACCTTTTCTGTTTTTGTAGTGTCTGTTGAATGCCATTTTAGCGGCTCTTGGGCTTAATGCTGGGTAAGTTCTTGTGGAACCTTTTCTTGGACCGATACTTCTTAAATAAGAACCATCAGCACCACTTAAGATTCTCCATACTGGTTTACCAGCTGGGCCTCTAACGTATCCAGCCATAGCTCCATTTGCTAATGTTCTTCCTGCTCCTGAGGGGTCTTTAGGACCCGGGACTAAATCTCTCGCTGAATATTTTCCTGCTCCGTACATTTTATATTATAGACACAGAAAAAAATTGTAAAATGGAAAATAATTGAAAATTAAATTCAATAAAAATAGTAATACTATAATAATAATCATAAATTTATAAATAATACTGTATCAAATCACAAATCTTAAATAAAATGATAAATTTAAAAAATAATAATACTATATCAAATTGTAAATCTTAAATAAAGTTATAAATTTATAAATTTAGAAAATAATAATATTGTAAATCTTAAATAAAATGATAAATTTATAAATGTAGAAAATAATAATACTATATCAAATTGTAAATCATAAATAAAATGATAAATTTAGAAAATAATAATACTATATCAAATTGTAAATCTTAAATAAAGTGATAAATTTATAAAATAATAAATAAAATATTTAGTTATTATTTTTAAATTTAATAGTAATAGTATTCGTGCTCTTTGGAGTGTCTTTTGCTACTGCATCCACCTCCACCAGCCTGAGATTGACCTCTTAATGCTTTGGCCATTCTAGCTTTAGCAATTCTGTTTTGGGCTGCAGCTAATTTGGCACCACTCATTTTTCTGTTAGGTAAAGGTCCAGCGTCTACACCTCTGTAATCGTATTTGTGTGGGGAACGTCTGTATCTGGTATCAGCTACGACGTTACCAGAGTGGTTTAAGTCATAAGTTCTAGCTTGTTTGTTACCTCTTGGACTACCTTTTCTGTTTTTGTAGTGTCTGTTAAAAGCCATTTTGGCAGCTCTTGGACTTAATGCTGGGTAACTTCTAGTTGAACCTTTTCTTGGTCCAATGCTTCTTAAGTAATCACCATCAGCACCACTTAAGATTCTCCATACTGGTTTACCAGCTGGGCCTCTGACGTAACCAGCCATAGCACCGTTTGCTAATGTTCTTCCTGCTCCTGAGGGGTCTTTAGGACCCGGGACTAAATCTCTCGCTGAATATTTTCCTGCTCCGTACATTTTATATTATAGACACAGAAAAAAATTTTAAATCGGGAAATTAATTAAACGAAAATAAAATTTAAATAGACACAGTAAAAAATTACTGTGACACAGTAAAAAATTACTATGATACAGTAAATTAAAGTGTTACACTATGATTTTTAAAATCTATATTATTTTAAATATTCAAAATTAAAAGTCTATATATTTGATAAAAAATTTAAAATCTATATATTTTTGAAAATTTAAAATCTATATATTTTTGAAAATTTAAAATCTATATATTTTTGAAAATTTAAAATCTATATATTTTTGAAAATTTAAAATCTATATTAGTTTAACATTTAAAAATAATATATATATTATTTATAATGAGTATAATTAGTAATGATATTATAGATAAATCAATAAACAAAGCTTTTAAAGGTGGTATTTCAGGTTCAAGTGCAATGATTGTACAAGTTACAAGTCTAATGTGGTTAAGAACAACTATGAATTATCAGTATGCAAATGGTACAACTATGACAGATACATTTAAAACTCTATATAAAAATGGTGGAATTAAACGATTCTACAAGGGCTATTCTGTAGCCCTATTACAGGGCCCTCTATCTAGATTTGGCGATACAGCAGCAAATATGGGAGTTTTAGAATTAACCAAAGACATGGATATACCTATTTATCAAAAAACCGCTTTAGCAAGTATAACCGCAGCAAGTTGGAGATTTGTGTTAATGCCTATTGATGCTACAAAAACAACACTACAAGTTCATGGAAAAGATGGTATGAATGTCTTAAAAAACCGCATAAAGTCGAATGGCGTTAAAACTCTATGGAATGGAACCACTGCATCAATGAGTGCTACAATGATAGGACATTATCCTTGGTTTATTACATACAATTACCTAAACAGTTTAATTGATACCAAAAAACAAGTAACACAGTTAGAAAAATTATCCAAACAAGCTGGTATAGGATTATGTGCTTCTATAGTATCTGATGTATCATCAAATAGTATAAGAGTTGTAAAAACAATTAAACAAACTTCTTTAAATACTTTAGGCTATACTGAAATAGTAAAAAACACCATTAAAAATGATAGTCTTAATGGATTATTTTAGAGGATTAAAAACTAGAATATTAGCAAATGGTATAAATGGTATGATGTTTTCGGTGATGTGGAAATACTTTATGGACAATTAGATTTTTATCTAAAAATAAAATAATTATTTTATATATATATATAATGTCTAAAATAAATCTTTTAACTAAAAATCTTAAATTAACTCTTAATCAAAATTTAATTTTAGATTCTGTAAGTAAATTTTGTAGACGCGATTTATTGAAATCGGTAAGTAATGATTTTAAAAATAAACGACCAAAAGAAATATATAAAAAATTCGGAAATATGGGTATTTTAGGGCCTACTATTTCAAACTATGGATGTTTAGGTGAATCATATAAAATCTATGGACTTATTGCTAAAGAATTAGAATATGTAGATAGTGGGTATAGATCTATGTATAGTGTTCAGTCTTCCTTAGTAATGAATCCAATAAATAAATTTGGGAATGAATATATTCGAGATAAATATTTGGAAGGATTAGCCCAAGGAGAATTAATTGGATGTTTTGGTTTAACAGAACCTGATAGTGGTTCAGACGCTGGTGCTATGAAAACAAATGCTATATTAGAAAAAGGTCAATATATACTAAATGGTAATAAAACTTGGATTACAAATTCACCTATAGCAGATGTTTTTATAATCTGGGCAAAATATGAAGATAATATATCAGGGTTTGTATTAGATAAAAATATGAAAGGCATAACAACCCCAGAAATAAAATCTAAAATGTCCCTTAATACATCAGCAACTGGAATGATTTTTTTAGATAATGTAAAAGTGCCTTTACAAAATAAATTAGATATAACAGGTATGAAAGGTCCATTAACATGTTTAAATGATGCAAGATTAGGTATATCTTTTGGTGTTCTTGGTTCAGCAGAATATTGTATAGAAACAGCCTTGGATTATTCTAAAAACAGAAAATTATTTGGCTCATTGTTAGCAGAAAAACAACTTTTTCAGAGTAAATTAGCTGATATGGTATCTGAATACAATTTGGCAATGAACGCATCATTAACTACAGCTGAATATATAGATAATAAAGATGGCAATCATGAAATGATATCGTTAGTTAAAAGAAACAATTGTAATAAATCATTAAATATAGCAAGAACGTGTAGGGATATATTAGGTGGCAATGGTATTGTAGAAGACTATAATATATTTAGACATTTAGTAAATCTAGAAACAGTAAATACATATGAAGGGACATTTGATATACACTCACTTATTTTAGGTAATTATTTAACTGGATACAAAGCATTTTAATAATTTTCTATTTTCATATTTAATAGCACGTATTTATCTCCGTTAAGATTAAAATCTAATTTAATATTTATTTTATATAAATTAACGATTCCTTCATCACTAAATTTAAAAATTCTGAATTGTTTGTATGCTCTGAAATTTAAATTTGTATTATTGGTATCTATTAAAATTTTATAAGATTGTCTGTTTTTGTCCATTTCTGCTAAATGATATTGATCTGAAATAATATTATTAAATATAATTTGAAAGGGTAAACCTAACAAAGCCTGAGTTGTTAACATTAAAATGTCTAAAACTATTTCATTGGAATATTTTTTTTCTAATGAGTAAATTATTTTATCACTATCATTAATATTTTTATCGTCAATAAATACTTTACATCTATTTAAGTCTATTTTAAATTGTTTTTTTATCTCATCAATATTAGAATAGGATTTTCTAATATCTTGGAAAAAAAAATCATAATTTAAACAAAGGTCGTGTTCATACTTATCTCTATATCTCATTTCATCTAATATATTTAAATTTCCATAAATATTAATATTATTTTCATCTACATTACTTAAAAATATATAATTTTGATTGTCTATAGATTTTAAATTATCATTAATTTCTATAATAGATTCTAATAAATTATTTTTTGAATTGTGTTTCATATACTTAAATAATAGAATTATTATTATTTAAATATATATTATTATTTTATAATAGACAAATATATGTCTTCTGCTGTAAATAGAAGAATTAATAATGAATTAAAAAATATAATAGAGAAATTTCATAATGTAAATTGCAAAAAACTATTTCCTAATAATGAATACAAAATAACTATATCATTTAAAAATAGAAATATAACTTTTTTTTTAGATAAAAATTATCCTTTTAAAGAACCTATTGTAAAAATTAATGGTAATGATTATATAAAGATGTTATGTATTTCTACAGATAACTTTAGTAAAAAAATACTAAATACCAAATATAATATAGATTGTCTTTGTTGTACGTCACTATCATGTCCTAATGTATGGAAACCAGCTAAATCTATATTAGATTATATGTTAGAAATAGAAACTAATATAAATATAATTGAAACTATTTTAGCTATGAAATATACCTATATTGTATGTAAATCAAAAAATATATTTTGCAATGAAATTCCCGAATATATTTGTAAATTTATTTAATAAAAACTTCTGTTTTAGCATCAGTATATTTTTTAATTATGTCTAATATTGAATTTAATCTTTTTTGGATAAAATTTAAGTTTTTATCACCTAAACGTTTATTTTTAGCCATACGTTCAATAGTATAGGCTTCATACTTTAATAAGTTAGATATTTTTAAACAACACACCCAAATACCATTTTCTTTATATTTTTTTGTATATGGAACCTTATTAATTTTAGGAGTATTATGTTCTATGATTTTTTTTTCTAAATTATCTGTTATACCTAGATAAGTTTTATTGTTATAATAGTTTGCAATTAAATAAACTATATACTTTTTTTTATACATATTTTATTTTTAATATTATGATATTTAATTAGATATTTTAATATCAATGATTAAATTTGATATTTAAATTTAAGTTATTAATAATAAATAAATCATGGAATCTCAAGACAATCAAAAATTACATGATTTACTAGAATCTAATCGTAATAAAAGAAAAATTATTTATAAAAAACGAGAAGAAATCAAACTTTTAGAAAAAGAAATTCAGTCGAATAGACAAATAATATCAAAATTATGTAAACATGAATGGGTAAAGGACCCACCGATGATTAATGAACGAACTACCTATACATGTAAAATATGCCATCAAGATAAGAATTCATATTTTTATAATTATTAATTATAGTAAATTTATTAAAGTATTAAATTTATTTTTTCCTCTAATAATTTCATCTCTGATTTTAAAACTTTATTTTTTTTTTCTAAATTTTCTAATATGAGACTTGTTATTTTATTTTCAGAATCTTTAGAATTCAACAATGTATTTAAATTATAGATTTTTACTTTATTATTTTCAACTAAATTATAGGTTTGTTGTAAACTATATTTTAAAAAAGATACCTTATTAAATACTTTATCCGATATTTTATTAAAAATTTTAATGTTGTTGTATAAATTTTTTGAAATATAATTACTTTTTATATAAGAGTATAAGTTAATTGTAGTTTTATAACTAAAATTTTTTTCATGATAAATATTTTCTAATTTTAAAAAATATAATAAGTCAATAATATGTCTTTCTATATTTAATGCTACATAATATTGGACTAAATTTATTAATTCAGATTCGTAAATTTCTAATTTTTTAAAAAATTGATAACATTTAAATAAAGGTATATTGTTTTTATTATTTTTTTTGAAATTATTTAAATTAATTCTTTTTTCTTTTTTTTTAATTAAATAATCACTGTAGTATTCTAAATTTATATGATAAATTTTATCATATAAATCTAATAAAATAGTCAGGTCTTTTCTAATCATTGTTATAATATGGATTCAAAACTATAAATAATTTATATTATTTTTTTTGGTATTTTAAGGATTCTAACATTTGTGTAGTGGTTCTTAATCCATATAAGCACTTTTCAGATTTGGAACAAATATGCGGCATACCATTAATATATGTATTTATATTTCTTATTTTTTTATTTTTCGATAATAACTGACCTATACTTTTATTATAAATTGTAGGTGACTCATTTAAAACATTAACTATTTCTATTAGTTTTTTATTTTTTTTAAATGCTTTTTTTTTAAATTCATCTTGCGTTGCTTTTATAAGTTCAGAGTTTAAAATTTTTCCTGTAGAAGCTAAAGAATCTATAAATTTTTCACCTTTCATTTATATAATTATTATATATATATATTTATAAAAAGAAATTTAAATTTTTCGAATTTTTTATTTATTAAATTTATATTATTTGACAAAATTGAGAATATAAATTATTATTTCTAATTATTTTTTGTATATTAAGAGCCCAATCATAATGATTAGTATTGGGAGGACAATCGTTATATTCCCATACAAAACATCCTCCTAAATTTAGATATTTTGTCTTTATTTTTTTTAATTCTGCTAGTGCCTTTTGAAAATTTTCACCTGAATTTAACTCAGATAACATTCCGATTACTACCTTTTCTGGAGGAAAATTATTGTTTATGATCATGTTATAAGAATCAAACGTAAAATCGCCATAAAATTGTCCGTTAAAATAATCTATATGTTTTCCTTCATCACTATTAAAAAGTTCTTTATATATGAATCCACCCATTCCTGGTGTATCTGCTTTTAACGCATAAGATACAGGAGCCATAGATATAATAAATTGATTTCCAAAATCTTGGATTATCTTATTTATAAGCATTTTTACGTCTTGCAATTCAACGTATTCTTCAATATCTAAATCTATTCCTGAAATTATAGGATACTTTTTAATAGTTTGTTTTAACAAATTATAGTAATTTTCAAAATTATTAAATAAATTTTTGAAAGCGCCCCCAGCACCACCAACCATTAATATAATTTTAACACCTTTTTTACTTAATATCTCTAATTCATTCCATACTTGGATAAATTTTTCATTGTCGGGTGGATAATCATTTAGATGAATATATGGAGTTTGATTATCATCTGATCCAAAATGAATTGATGATAAGTGTATATGAGTTACGACTGGATTTTCTACATTAATAATATCTTTTAATCCACAAAATGTTTGATAATAATATATTATTCTATTCATAATATATAGATGGTAGATTTTTATATTAGTATATAATTCTATTTATGATATATATAGATAAATGTTATTTTTTTTATTTGTATAATATATTATGGTTAGGTTAAAGTTAATTCAAAATATAATTGATAAAAAAAGGAAAGATATAAAATTAGATAATTTTGATGGAACAATATACCGTAATCCAATCTTAAAATGGAGACATAATATTTGTTTAAAAACTTTTAAAAATAAACCTATAAATTATTTAGAAATAGGTTCCTATCATGGAGCTAGTGCGTTATTAATTGCCCAATCTTATTGTCAGCACAAGGATAGTAAAATATTTTGCATTGACCCATGGGAAGATTATGAAGAATATCCAGAATATAAAGAACAGAATAATAATAATTTTAATATTTTCATGAAAAATATTAATAATTCTGAACATAAAAATAAAATTAATGTTATAAGAGGTTATTCTGAAAAAGAAGTCCCTAAATTACAAGATAATTTCTTTGATATAATATACATAGATGGTAATCATGAAGAAGAATATGTTTATAATGATGCTATTTTATCATACAATAAATTAAAAAATAATGGATATATGATATTTGACGATTATGATTGGGAAGGTGTAAGAAAAGCTGTTAATAGATTTAGAAAAAGACATAATGTAAAATTAATTAGAAAACGAAGTGGACTAATTATATTTAAAAAATAAATATATTCTATCCATAATATATAGATGTTAGATTTTTATAATAAAATTACAGATTATTTATTTGGGAAAAATGATACTAGGTTTTATTATTTATCTTTAATCTATGAAAATAATAGATGGACAATTCATGGTTTATGGCCTCAAAATGATAAAAGCGATTATCCTCAATTTTGTAAAAAAGTTAACTTTGACCCTACAGTTTTAGACCCTATAAAATCTGACTTGGAAAAATATTGGTTATCTGACCGTGGTAAAGACGATACTTTTTGGGAACATGAATGGAAAAAACATGGTAGTTGTTATTTTGAAAATATAAATGAATTAGAATACTTTCAAACTACGTTAAATCTATTTCATAAAGTTACAGATATGAATATTATAGAAAATTATAAAAAAAATGATAAAGCTTTAATACCATTTGACTTAAAATTAAATCTGATAAAAGATTAAATTAAAATCTAAACAACAAATTTTTCTAGAGATATTAGGTCTATCCAATTTGATAATTTTATTATATTTTTATTTGGTAATTCAAGGCTTTTATAATATTTGTGTATAGCAATTTCTGGAATAAGTTGATATTTACCTTTACTAATAAAATGACGATAACTATTTAAATAAAATGCTGATTCTTTGGAAATATCTCTATAAATATACCCTATTTCATTATCTTGGACACCGTTTTTGTAAAGTATCTTTAATATTTTATCTCTTGATTTTTTTAAGTAATTAGTGTTGTCAAAAACCAATTTATCGGTATTATAATTTAAATCTATTGTGGTATAATAATCTTTTTCTTTGTATTCATCTTTACTCAATCTCAAATAATTTTTTATAACTAAATATTTTTTACAAAAAGTTGTTTTCCCAGATGACGGCGGAGATACTAAAAATATGTATCTAAATTTTTTAATAAATTGTATTAATGCGAGTTTTTCTGAATTAACTTTATTTTGACAATATTCAAAGCTAGGTAAGAGTTTTTTATAATCTATATGGTAATACAAGTTTTCTAAATTATTGGAATTAAAATCTTGATTAAATAAATCTATATTTTTTATAAAAGGAACATTTATATTAATTGAAAATTTTAAGTCATTTGCTTTTAATGCTTTATGGTTATTATCAAAAGCATCTCCACAATAAAAAGATTTAAAATGTTTAATATCTATATTAAATTGATTAAGAATTTCTTGTTTATATTGGTTCCACATCCCTGGAAATGGCTTTCTATTATAATTCCGTGCAATCGATGCTATAAAACATATATCTATATCTATATCATCTTTTATATTGTTAAATTTGTATAATAATCCCTCCCTTGAAATATTTTTACCACCTTGATTTGTAAATACTACAATAGTCCAACCACTACTATTTAAAAGTTTTAAAATACACTTAATATTAGGTTTCCATAACCAATCATCATAATCTTTAGGAAATATTTTTTTATGATTAGGTTCAATCAATGTATGGTCCAAATCAAACGCAGCAATTTTATTACTACATTTTGTTATATTAAACAAGACAATATCACACATTTTTATCTGACAAATATGTGTAATATTTACTTCAAATTTTTGAGATAATTACTTATAATATTTTTTCCAATTTTACCATAAATAGATACTTTTCTATTTGTTAAAGGATTTAAGATATAGTTATATCCACCACCTTTTTGGTTATTTATATGAAAATCAGGATATGAAGCGATTTCAGCTTGTCCTCCTATATAACCTTTGTCAAGGTCAAACCTGTATCCGCCAGCGTTTTGATTGTTTACATGTGTATCAGGATATGAAGCGATTTCAGCTTGACCTCCTATATATGGTTTATTTAGTTGAAATCTATATCCACCTCCTATGATATTTTGTATTTTTGTCTTCTGGTTTTTCATTATATAATATATAAATATTTTTCTACAAATCATGATCATCTCTTTTTCTTAAATACCGTACAAATCTGGGTATTCCAGTTTTTGTTAATTCATTATAAATTATTGTAATAATTGTTCCTATAGGATGAGTTGTTAAATAATTAGTTCTTATATCATCATTCATTCCTGATACATAAAAAGATTTTTCGGTATTTCCTTCCAATAGTCTGCATTCAAAAGAACCTAACATACCCTCATATTTTTTTGTTCCAGGTTTATACCCAACAATTATACATTCTGTGTCAAAAAATTGTTTATACTTTAACAGCGTAGATGAACGTTTCATTTCATAATAACTCCCTGGTTTTCGTATCATCATACCTTCACCTTTATTATCTACAACATTTTTAAACATGTGGTCTAAATGTTCATCGGATTTAACTTTTACATGTTCAGTATAAATCAATGGACATTGAACATCAATAATTTCCATAGGTAATTTAAGTTGTATCATACATTTACAGCGTTCTTCTACAATTTGTTTTAATTCTTTCATTCTTTCTTCAAACCTTTTCTTTGAAGTTGGTAAATCATATACATTATACATTACTTCCCAATCAATCCACTCTTGTGTAATAGGAGTTTTTTTTCTAAAAATACCACATTTATCGAATTTAGCTCTACCTACCCATAATTCACCATCTAATGCAATTGAAGGTGGCATTAATGTGATAAACCAATCAGGAACAATAATAGGTTTACCTGTTCTAGATACAAACGTGTTTCCATTCCATATAGCCCTATATCCATCATATTTTTCAGAAGCCCACCACCCAGTAGGATCTAAAGCTTTTTCGCCATCTTTATTTATATATTCATTTGCCAATAAAACATCTCCTGAAAACACAATTTTACCTAAATTTCCACTGATACAATTAGATTTTTCTAAAGATGGCATGGACTCACCTTCTACTACTGGAACCTCTGTAGTTATAGGTTCTTCTGGAACAGGTGTAGATGTTTTTTTCTTGATAACTACTTTTTTTTTTGATTTTTTCTCTATTAAAGAAGAAGCATCTATTCTTTCAAAAGGTTCTCTATATTCTAGATCTAAATAAGTAAATACGGACTTTTCATCTAAAAATGATTTGGGTAATGGTTTTTTTAATGTTGATTTGACAGTAAATTGATGTTCATTCATACTCAATCCATATTCTAATGCCCTATTTCTCATACCGATATTAAAAGCTTGACTACCGGTAAAATACAATTGCGCAAATGTAAATTCATTCCAAGGTGTATATAAAAAATCAATTCGTCTTGCAGGATTTTCTCCTAATTTTGATATTGCTAATGATTTTACATCACCCTTACTTAAAATTTCAATTAATATACCTTCTTTAATCAAAACGTCTAAAAATCTATTAAAAATACTAACATTATTTTCTAAATCAGTTATTAAGATGTCTATGTCACCTGATTCTGATTTTCCTCTTCTATATGAACCTACTATTTTAAATTGACTCGTAGGGAATTTAACTGATTCAAATAATTGTGTTAATAGTATATTATATTGGTCTATTTCTTCTCTAGGAATTCGTAATTGTAAATCATCATAGTATTTTAATCCAATCTTTTGTTTTTTATTTAATAATTGTAAATTCGTTTTTAATTCTTCTATAGAATCAATCCTATTAACTCTATACAATTCGTTTGCCTTTTTTGGTCCAACCCCAAAAATATTATTGAAAAGGAAAATCGGATTTTGTTTGTGTTTTTCTATTACAGAAATTTTACCAGTTAAAACTAATTCTGTAAGTTTTTCTACAATAGTTTTTCCTATTCCTGCTAAATGTTGTATATCAGAGACTGATAGTATATCTTCTTGATATCCTATTATACTTTCTTTAGCCTTTTTATATGCTCTTGACCTAAACACTTCCCCTTGAGATTTCATAATATCTTCTAGTAATTTTAGATTTTCTACAAATTTTTCATTTAATGGTAATAATTCTTCTTCATCACTATCACTACCAAACAGTAATTTCATCTTTTCTTTATGAGACATTTTAGCATAATGTAAACTTTCATGTGATAAAGGTTCAGATTTGACTACAACATCTTTAGGTGCTTTAGGTTTAGATACTCCTGTAGATTTCTTTACAACTTTAAATTTTTTTTTTTTTATTGATTCAGGTTTAATTGGAATTGGGCTATCTTCTTCTAATTCTAGGGTATTTACCAATGGGCTACAACACCAACCAGTTCCACAACCAGGATATTTCTCATTATTACCTTTGGTATATACATTACCTTCATGTCTTTCACACATATCTTTTTCTGTTCTATTAAAATTTCTACTTGTTTTAGCTCCATCTTTTTTCCATTGTTTATCTTCTTTAGTATATTTATATGGTTTATAAGATGTCATCAATATATAATATTATAATAAAATAATTTGATACAAAATTAAAGATAAATTATTATAGTTAATAATGACTGATTTAACTAATGAAGCCGATATTTTAAAATTTTGGAATGAAAATAAACTTTTTGAAAAATCTTTAGAACTCAGTAAAGACAAACCCAAATATGTTTTTTATGATGGTCCACCTTTTGCAACAGGTCTACCACATTATGGACATATTGTTGCTAGCACAATTAAAGATATAATAGGTAGATATAAGACGCAAACCGGTTATTATGTAGAAAGAGTATTTGGTTGGGATACTCATGGATTACCTATAGAATTCGAAATAGAAAAACGTCTTAAAATTAAAACTAAAGAAGAAATTTTGAATTTTGGAATAGAAAATTATAATAATGAGTGTAGAAAAATTGTTTTAAAATTTCGTGATGAATGGAGAGAAACTATAAATCGTTTAGGGAGATGGGTAGATTTTGATAATGATTATAAAACAATGGATATTTCATTTATGGAAAGTGTTTGGTGGGTTTTTAAAGAATTATTTAATAAAGACTTAGTTTATAGAGGTGTTAAGGTAATGCCATATTCCAATAGTTGCACAACTCCACTATCTAATTTTGAAGCAACAAGTAACTATAAAGATACTGTAGACCCATCAATAACTGTAAAATTTAAAATTATAGATATAGATTTTCCCGAAACATACTTTTTAGTTTGGACTACTACTCCTTGGACTCTCCCATCTAATTTGGCTATTTGTGTTAATCCTAATTTTACTTACTATATCGTTGAATCATCTAGAGATAAAAATAATTATGTGATAGCAAAAGATTGTTTACAAAACTATTTTAAAAAAAGAGAAGATTATAAAATAGTTAAATCTATATCAGGAAAAGATTTAAAAGATAAACAATATGAACCTATGTTTGATTACTTTTACAATAAATTTAAACATGTAGCTTTTAAAATTATTACAGATAATTATGTTGAATCTAATAATGGAACAGGTTTAGTTCATATTGCTCCAGCTTTTGGTAAAGATGATTTTAGAATATCACTAGAAAATAATATAATTGATAAAGTAGATAAATTACCACCATGTCCGTTGGATGATAATGGTAGATTTTTAGATATTATAACAAATTTTAAAGGACTATATATTAAGGATGCAGATTCTTTAATAATTGATAATCTAATAGAAAGAGGATTAATATTTACAAAACGACGGGAAAAACACAGTTATCCGTTTTGTTGGAGATCTAACACGCCTTTGATAAATAAAACTATACCATGTTGGTTTATACAAGTAGAAAAGATAAAAGATAAGATAATTAAAAACAATAAATTAACCAGTTGGGTTCCTAAAAATATAAGAGATAATAAATTTGGAAAATGGTTAGAAAATTCTATTGATTGGTGTGTTTCAAGAAATAGATATTGGGGAACACCTATACCAATATGGACAAGTGATGATTTTGAGGAAATAATATGTATAGGCTCAATTGAGGAACTTGAATTATTAGCAGAACTTCCAAAGGGTAGTATTAAAGATTTACACAGACATAGTATAGACAATATAACTATAAAATCTAAAAAAGGTAAAGGACTATTGCATCGTATCACTGAAGTTTTTGATTGTTGGTTTGAAAGTGGGAGTATGCCTTATGCTCAACATGGATATCCTAAATGTGATAAAAATATTAGGGATATATTTCCAGCGGATTTTATAGCTGAAGGCACCGACCAAACACGTGGCTGGTTCTATACATTAATGGTTTTATCTACAGCATTGTTTGATAAACCTGCTTTTAAAAATGTTATTGTTAATGGATTAGTTTTAGCTGAAGACGGTGAAAAAATGTCCAAAAGTAAACAAAATTATCCACCAGTTAATAATATATTTGATAAATATGGTGCTGATGCTGTAAGATTGTATTTAACAGATGGTCCGGTTGTAAAAGCAGGTGACCTAAAATTTAAAGAAAAAGATATAAAAACAATAAATAAAAATGTTATGATTTTGATGAATAATATGGTAAAATATCTATTACAAATGATTGACCTATATGAAAAAAATTTAACAACAACATTTAGTCCTATAAATATAGCTGAAAATTCGGACTTAGTTCAAAATCCAATAGATTATTGGATACTTGAATACACCAATAAATTTATAGTTGATATGCACGACGATATGTCTAAATATGAGTTGTTTCATGTTGTTGATAGAATCACAAATCTTATAGACAAGTTATCCAGATGGTATTTAAAACTAAGTAAAAATAGATTTAGTGATAATGATCATATTGCCTTATCTGTTTTATACTATTGTTTATATAATATTATAGTAACAATCAGTCCATTTACACCATTTCTTTCTGAAATTATTTATCAAAAATTGAAACAATATTCTAAAGGACCTCTTAGTGTTCATTTAATTCAAATGAAACTAAAAATATGGGATACAAAAAATAGTTTATTAGAACCAATGACTAATTTATATAAAATAATTAATTTAGCAAGAATTATAAGAACAAAAAAATTAAAAAGAGAGTTAAAGAATCCTGTAAATAAAATAATTGTAATTCATAGAAAATCTGAAGTGTTTAACTCTATAAAATTATTAGAAAATTATTTATTAGATGAATTAAATATTATAAATATTGAGTATTGCTTAGATGAGTCAAAGTATGTTAAATACTCTATAAAATTGAATCCAAAATTAGGAAAAATATATAAACAAGAAATGATGACAATAAACGATTATTTATCTAATTTAAGTTATGATGAAGTTCTTAATACTATTAATGACAAAAAAGATTTAACAGTTTTCTGTAATAAAATTAGTTTTAAAGATTTAATTATCAAAAAAGAAATTTTAGAAAATACTTATGAATCTGAAACAGACGGAGAATTTATAGTTATGTTAGACAAGGAAGCTACAGAAGAAATGGATATCATATATCAATCAAAATTAATAATTCGATTTTTACAAGATTGGAGAAAAGAATTGAAATTAATCCCATCAGATAAAATTAATATTTATTATAAATTTTTAGACAATCATAATCAAAATATATCAATATTTAACAAATCTTTAATTATTGTAGAAAAAAATATTAGAACCAATATAAAATCATACAATAATAATACAATAAATAATACTAAAATTTACAATGATACCATAGAATTTTATATGGAATATTTATAGTAGTTGCAAAGGAATGGCTATAGCTTTATTTTCCGACGCTTTTAAGATTTTATCCCAAATACTTTTACTATCTTTTACAAAACTAAAATCATAAACAAAAATTTTCTCACAATCCAATTTATCAGATTGATGAAAGACATTATATAAATTAAACATAGCTTCATTTATGTCGCCTTTTTCACTCAGGTCTACATATCCATAGCAGAATTTCTTGTATTTAATTCCTAAAGAATTATAATCTATAAATAATACTTTTTCAAAATATTTTTTTGTTAAATTAGATAGGTCTTTGGGAAAATCTAAATTTGAGTTTGAAAAATCAATAAATTTAGCAATAAAAATAGGCTTTTCTGGTGCATAATGTAATTTATGTTGTCCAGGACATTTAATTTTATCGACCTCTTTTTCAAGAACAATTTTAGTGTCAGATATTTGGTTAAATTTCTTAACGAATTCTTCTAATTTACTTTCTAAAATTGCACCATGTCTCATTATTGTTAAAATATTATTATCTATTTTAACAATAGTGCTTTCTATACCATATTTACATATATAGTTATTATCATTTATAATACTAACATTTTTGTGTTCAAAATATTTTTTTATATGGTCAATAGATGTAGAACTAGTTTTGTTTGTAATATTTGCACTAGGAGCACATATTGGAACATTTGAATATTGAAGTAAATCCCTAAATACTTTATTTTCAGGTATTCTGATTCCTACATAACTATTATTTTTAAGTATATAGTTAGGAAGATTATCAGATGCTTTACATAAATAAGTTATTGGACCTGGGCTGAAATTTTCTATTAATTTATTAAATATAGATAATTCTATATGATTTAAATCTAAATATGATTGTGAATCATGTATACCTAAACAATGGACAATTAAAGGATTTGAATGAGGGCGATTTTTTAATTTATATATTGTATTTATAGCTGTTTCATCAAATAAACTAGCTCCAATACCATATACTGTTTCACAAGGAAATACAACTACTTCACCATCAAAAATTTTTTTACCCAATATAATTAAATTTTCTTTTTTAGAATCATATATAGTGCATTTTTCGTGTTGAGCCATTTTATTTTGCAAAATAAAATAACATAACATAATCAAAATTTATTTATTTTTAACATACAAAATGAATCCTGCCACAGTTAAAGTTTGAAATAGCGTGTTTATTCTTGTATTTTTGTTACCTGAAATATTATTTTCTAAAATTTCTAATTGTTCAGGCATTTCTACAATAATTTCATCTTCTTCAATTAAATCGTCATCTTCTACAACTGCCTCTTCTACAACTGGTTCTTCTACAACTGCCTCTTCTACAACTGGTTCTAAAACAACTGACTCTAAAACAACTGGCTCTTCTACAACTGCCTCTTCTACAACTGGTTCTAAAACAACTGGCTC
>Ga0209634_1001015_pt1 | contig 21109 bp, 14 predicted proteins | sample LinPmetageLP40_FD_184043 | JGI IMG/M metagenome (GOLD analysis project Ga0209634, IMG submission 184043) | Marine viral communities from the Pacific Ocean - LP-40 (SPAdes) (version 2) | ecosystem: Environmental > Aquatic > Marine > Oceanic | place: Pacific Ocean | collected 2010-08-26 | reverse complement strand
CCTAATTCAGGAGATCAAGCAAGTAGTATTATATTTGATAATTATGAAATGGCTCATTTTAGATTATTGTCTGATATGAATTTTTTACCTTATGGTAGATCATATATTGAACCCGCAAGAAAATTATTTAAACAATATACGTTAATGGAAGATGCAATGTTAATTCATAGAATTGTACGTGCACCTGAAAAACGTATTTTTTATATGAATGTAGGAGCAATTCCACCAAATGAAGTAGATGCTTTTATGGAAAAAACTTTAAGTAAATTAAAGCGTACTCCATTTGTAGATGAAAAAACAGGTGAATATAATTTAAAATATAATATGCAAAACATATTAGAAGATTTTTATATTCCAGTTAGAGGAAATGATCAAGCAACTAAAATTGAAAATTTAAATGGTTTACAATGGGATGGAATTCAAGATGTTGAATATTTAAGAGATAAATTATTTGCAGCTTTAAAAGTACCTAAACAATTTATGGGGTATGATGAAAATTCAGATGGTAAAGCTACATTAGCAGCTCAAGATATTAGATTTGCTCGTACAATAGAGCGTATACAAAGAATTATTGTATCTGAATTATATAAAATAGCATTAGTTCATTTATATACACAAGGTTATAGAGATGAACAATTAGGTAATTTTGAATTATCATTAACTAATCCTTCAATCATTTATGATCAAGAAAGAATAGCATTAATGAAGGAAAAAGTTGATTTAGCTGCTCAAATGATGGAAACTAATTTAATGCCTACTGATTGGATTTATGAACATATATTCCATTTAAGTGAAGATCAATTTGAGGAAAATAGAGATTTAATTAGAGAGGATGCTAAACGTAAATTTAGAATTGACCAAATAGAAGCAGAAGGTAATGATCCTATAGAAACAGGTAAATCATATGGTACTCCTCATGATTTAGCATCATTATATGGTAGTGGTAGAATGTATTCAGACCCAGGCAATGTTCCAGATGGGTATAAAGATGGATCCAAAGATAAAACTCCTTTAGGTAGACCTAATAAAAAAGTATCTAAACGAAATACTCAAGATGATAATTTTGGTAAAGATAGATTAGGTGCTGCAGGTATGAAAAAGGATTATAATGACACAGACAAAAGTGCTTTAGCTTTAGAAAATAATTCAAATTATTTACAACATCAGAGTATGTTAAAATCTATGCCTACTGAAAAAAAGTTAGTATTTGAGCAAGATAAGGCGAAAAGTTCGCTTCTTGATGAGTCAAATATTAAGGAACAATAATTTTAATATATTTATACTAAAATAAATATTGATGTATATAAAACACTCAAAATTTAAAAATACCGGTATTCTTTTTGAGATTCTAGTCAAAAAGATAACTGGTGATACTTTATCTGGAAAAAATTCCCCAGCTATTAAGATCATTAAAGAATATTTTGTTAATACTGAATTAGGGAAAGAATACAAATTGTATGAAACTATATTTAGCAATAAAAATTTAAGTGAAAGTAAAGCTTCTCTTACATTATCTACTATATTAGAGCAATCTAAAAAGCTTAATAGAAGAAAATTAAAAAATGAAAAATATAATTTAATTAAAGAGTTAAAATCTCACTATGATGTTGAAGATTTATTTAAAACTAAACTATCAGATTATAGAGCACAAGCATCATTATATACTTTATTAGAAATATATAGTACTGAGAAAGTAACAAATTCTACACAAATAGTTGATAATAAAATTTTTATATTAGAACATATTACAACTAAAGGAATAAATAAAGAAAAGATTAAAGATACAGTATTAGAAGAATTTAAATCTTATGATAAAGATTTACGTACATTAACTTATCATGTTTTACTTGAAAATTTTAATACTAAATATGATGATTTAAATATTAAACAAAAATCAATATTAAAAAAATTCATTACATCAGCAGATAATGGCCCACTATTAAAAGAATTTTATAATAAAGAAATTTTATCATTAAAATCAATTTTAAAATCTGAAACTAAAAAAGTTAAAGATCAAACAACAAAAATAAAATTGCAGGAAGTTGATAAACTAATTTTAGAATTAAATAAAAGAACAACTATAAAAAATAATCATTTAGTTGATTTATTACAATACCATTCATTATTAGAAGAATTAACAATAGCTAATGGGTAACATAATAAATAAAATATACAAGTTAGTTACAGAAGCTAAATCTACAAAAGTTGATCCAAAGTTAATAGCATGGATTGAAAAAAGATATGGTCCTTGGGATAATAGAGATTTTATTTCGGATGATGGTGATACTTATTTTAAATATGAAAAAACTTCTGAAGGTGGTGGGCTTTCACATACTATAGTTAGATTACCCTCTTTTGGCGAATTAATTAAACAATTAAAAGATTCTAGAGATGCAGCTAATGATTTAATTAGAGGTGAATCTGTAAGAGATGATGATGTTTTAAGAGCTATATATGATCAACAAAAAGATACATATAATAAATTTAGAACACATTTAAGAAAAGAATACCCAGCATTTTATTCTCAATTAAAAAGTCAGCTTACTGAAGAAGAAATTGATGAAATGTCTACATCTGGGGCAGCTGGTGCATTTTTAACACCTTATGCTTTTAGAAAACCTAAAAAAAAACAAAAACCAATACCTGAAAGTAAAGATCCTGGAGCAACATTAGGTCCAGGTCCTAAAGCAGGTAAAGATGGAGTAGAAAAAAATACTTATACTAGTGAATTTGGATATAAATTAGTTCCTAAAAATAAATCAGGAAATTATGTACAAAAAGGGTCAGGATTAGATGTAAAACAATTATTTGAGGATCAAAAACAATATCAGGATAAAAGAATAGCAGCATTTGATGTAATTGAACAAGAAATGAATGATATTTATAAGATGTTGAGCAATGCTAAAAATGAAACAAGTGATTATTATAATGATAATCCTTCATCATATTCGGTAGTTAAACCAACAGATTTAGTTTTAGACTATATAAAAGATATTAAAGACTTATTAAAAGGAGAATAAATGAAAACAATACAAGAACAATACAACCAAATAAAAAAAGGAAAAGGTAGTAAAGAAATTTTCCTTAAAGAGGTTAAAAGAAATTACCCACATATGGTAGTTAATTCTGCTACATTTAATCAAGCAGAAGAAATATTACTAAATAGATCTGTAATATCTGAAAATATAGCAGGTGTGGTTACTCAATCAAATACAAAACCAGATTGGTTTAAAATATTTGATGAGAATATGGAAATAATAAAGGAAGCAAATCCTAAAAACCCAAATAGATACCCTCCAGTACACATTGCCCAAACTAAAGAATCTAAATCAGATGAAGCACGTAAAGCAGATGCTAGTAAGCCTGATAAAGATATAGTTGAATTGGAAACAAAAGGATTTGATTATAAAGATAATAAAAATATTGATAATTTAAATGGTGAAGAATTTAGATTAGGTCTTAAATTTGAAATGGATAAAGTTAGAGAAACTGTATCAGATGCAGATTTAGGAGAAGCAATAGCAAAAGCAGAAAAACTAGTAGCTAAAAATTTAGCTAGTGATCCTTTGTATTATATTAAAAACGCAGCTTTTGGAGTTGATGGGATTGGATACACAGATGAAGCACCTGGATTAACAGCTAGTAAATCTGATCAAATGGAAAAAGTAAAATTAAAAGAAAATAAAATGATATCATTATTAGATTTAATGGAAAGCGGCCCATTAGGCGAAAAGCCAGTTGCTAAAAAGAAAGTAAAAAAAGAAACCTTAGATAGCAAATTAGCTGAAATTGATAAACAATCACAAATAGTTGCTTTAGAAGCTAAAATCAATCATATTGATGAAATTGTAGAAAAGAAAAATGCAAGACTTTCTATGGTAACTGAAGATGAAAATCTATCCGAGTTAGCTGATAAGACTAAAATTAAAGCTATGCAACGTGAAGTTAAAGATCTTGAAAAGAGAAAAATGAAGATGGAAAGAATTTACGAAAAAATGTGTGGTAAAGCTTATAAAAAACAAGAAGTTGTAGATGAAGATTTAGAATCATCTAATTATGCAGGAGCTTCAAATTCAGATACTTCAGAAACAGCATTTAGAAATAACAGTAACGAAGAACTGCCTAAATAATAATTTATGAATAAGCAAGTACTTGTTGAAACGAGGCTGTTTACAGCCATGCCTGCCTCCTTATCAGAAAATAATATTTCTAAAAGGGGTAATCCACTAGTTGAGGGAATATTAGCTACTGCCGAAGTAAAAAATGGTAATGGTAGATATTATTCTAAAGATTTATGGGAAAGGGAAATTAACAAGTATAAAGTATTAGTAGATGAAAATAGAGCAATGGGTGAATTAGACCACCCGGATAGTACTATTATTAATTTACAAAATGTATCACATAATATAGCTGATATGTGGTGGGATGGAGACAATGTAATGGGTAAAATAGAGATATTACCTACACCATGTGGAAATATTTTAAAAGCATTAGTTGAAAGTGGAATTACAGTTGGTGTATCTTCTCGGGGGATGGGAAGTTTAAAACCAATGGGTGAGGTACAAGAAGTACAAGATGATTTTGAATTATTATGTTGGGATTTTGTTTCAACACCCTCAAACCCAGATTCATTTATGCATTTAGTAAAAGAAGGAATTGAAATTCCAAAAACTAATAAATTTAAAAAATTAAATTCAATAATAACAGAAATACTTTGTGCAAATGGTTCTTGCCCTATAGTATAACAATTTTACCCTGTGAACCGGAATTAGCGCTCTCTTTTTTAAGAGGCGCTTTTTCTTATTTAATTTTAAATAATCCTCATATACGTATAAACATAATATGTCATTTCTGATATGACATTAGTAAATTATAAATTCTTATTACGATTCCAAATAATCGTACTTCCAAAAAAAAATTAAGGAAAATGAACAGAAACTTTTTAAAAGAGGCTATTGCCGATGCAAAGACTGTAAAAGAATCAGCCATTGCAAATGCTAAGATTGCTTTAGAAGAAGCGTTTCAACCACAAATCAAATCTATGCTAGCTGCAAAGTTAGAAGAAATGGATAAAGAGGATATGGATGAAGCTGTAGATGATAAAGTAGACGAAGCAAAGAAAGATGATGCAGAAATTTCGGAAAAAAAAGAATACATGACCAAAAAGGAAAAGGCAGAAGGTGACGATCGTAAAAGCGATAATAAAGCAGAAGCTGACGCAGAAAAAATGCGTAAAATCAAAGAGGAAGATGTATCTGATTTAGATGAAATTTTAGCAGAGTTGGACAAAGAATTAAACGAAGATGCTCGTACAGACGCTGAAGAAGAAGGCTACAAAGACGGTATGAAGGACGAAAAAGAGGACTTGAAAGAGGACGACGTTACTGATGCTGAAGAAGAAGGCTACTTAGACGGTGAAAAAGACGAGTCTGAAGACATGGATGAGGACGAAGATATCGACCTTGAAGATATGTCAGAAGAAGATCTTAAAAAATTCATTGAAGACGTAATTGAAGACATGGTAGGAGCTGGCGAATTAGAAGCTGGTGAATCATTCGAAGATGACGTTGATGTGGATGTAGATGAAGATGGAGAAGTAGAAGTAGAAGATGATATGGAAACTGCGGTTGACGTTGAATTGGACGAAGCAAAAGAAGAAATTGATGAAAAACAAGGGTACGATGCACGATTAGACGATGCTGAAGGCGCTAAACATGGTAAGAAAAAGCAAGACATGAAACAACGTAGAGCTGATTCTGAAAACATGGAGAAAGCTGATGGTAAAAGAAAATTTGCAGGTGATTCTAAGATGAAAGAAGAATTAGCAGAAGCTTATGAAACTGTTAAGACTTTAAGATCTGAGTTAAATGAAATCAATTTATTAAACGCTAAGTTACTTTATACTAATAAAATCTTTAAATCTAAAAATTTAAACGAGTCTCAAAAGGTAAAAGTATTAGAAGCATTTGACAAAGCTAGTACGGTAAAAGAAGCAAAATTAGTATTTGAAACTGTTAACACAGGATTCAATTCAACTAAAAAACACATAAATGAAAATTTAGGTAGAGCTTCTAAATCAGTATCAACTCCATCTGCTCCAAGTAGAAAACCTATTGTAGAATCAAATGAAATGGTAATGAGATTCCAGAAATTAGCTGGCATTATCAATTCATAACAATTATTTATAAACGACTAAAAAAAATTAAAAAATGTCACAATTAAATTCATTATTAGAAAGTGCAAACACTTACAAATCACTACAAAGTGATTCTGCAAGGTTAAGCGCTAAATGGGCCAAAACAGGTCTATTAGAAGGCATGGGATCCGAGCAAGACAAAAACAATATGTCTATGATCTTGGAAAACCAAGCAAAACAATTAGTAACAGAGAACACTCAAACAGGTGGACCTCTTCCAGGATCAGGTACATTTACTCCTGGTACAGGAGCTGCAGGTCAGTGGGCTGGTGTTGCTTTACCATTGGTAAGAAAGGTATTTGGACAAATCGCAGCGAAAGAATTCGTTTCGGTTCAGCCAATGAATCTTCCTTCAGGTCTAGTATTTTATCTAGATTTCCAATATGGTGGAACTAACGTAGGTTCACCAGAAACACAAGGAAATACTGTTAAGAATCCATTTACTACTGGACAATCTTTATACGGTTCAGCATCTCCAGATTTCGTTCCAACAAACACTAGTGGTTTCGGTAACGCAGCTGCAGGTGGTTTATATGGAGCTGGTAGATTTGGGTATTCAACTCAAAACTTAACTACTGCTGGAATAGTAAATACTACATTTAATGTTGGTAATGCTGATTTTTACAGAGATATAAATGCTGATTCAAGCTTTGCATTTACTACATCTGCTGTTGGTGCTTTAAATACTACAGTAACTAATGTAAGTAAAGTAAATATGTTAGCTACTAACTTAGATGCTAACTATGATAGAGAAGCAATTGAAGGTTTCTATTTACAAGGTGCTGGTTGGTCTAACATAATTAATGACGGATCAAGACAATTTCCTGCATTTACTAAGTTAAGTTCAGGTGCTTATTTTGTAACTCCAGTTGCAGGTGTTTCTCCAGCTACTGCTGATATTACAACTGATGCAGCTTCAACAGCTCTTTCAGATCTTAATGTTGCTCCTACATCAACAACTTCTGTTGCCGGTGTTGGTTTAACAATTGATTTCGTAGGACAAGCTGGTGCTGCTACAACTGCAAACATTAACAATCCAGGATCTGGATATGTTGCAGGTGATACAGTAACTTTCTCAGCTGCTTCTAGACCATTATCAAATAATGCAGGTGGTGCTATTGTAATTACAATGGAAGCTGCTACAGCTGCAGGTTCAGTTAGAGGAACTGACGCAGTAATATCATTCTTTACAGTTGCTGGATCAGTTCTAGCTGCTAATACAGGTGCTAACTGTGATTTATTACAAACTCTACAACCTACTGATGCTCAGAGAGGTGATTTTGAAGATGGTAACGTCAACTTAAATGCTGCTAACCAACCAATCGCTATTCCAGAGATTAATGTACAAATGAGAAGTGAAGCTATCGTAGCTAAAACTAAAAAATTGAAAGCTGTTTGGACGCCTGAGTTCGCTCAAGATCTAAATGCTTATCATTCTTTAGATGCTGAAGCTGAATTAACTTCAATCATGAGTGAGTATATTTCATTAGAAATTGATCAAGAAATTCTTGCAATGCTAATCGAAGATGCTGGTGCTGGTGATGAGTACTGGAGTGCTATTAACAACCAAGCAATTGACGCAGGTGGTCCTGCTGCAGGAGTTCCTGCTGCTGGATTAGGTTTCTTTAACTCTCAAGGACAATGGTTCCAAACATTAGGAACTAAAGTTCAAAAGTTAAGTAACATCATTCACCAAAGAACACTTAGAGGTGGAGCGAATTTTATGGTATGTTCTCCAACAGTAGCTACTATTATCGAATCCATCCCAGGATTTGCTAGTAACTCAGATGGTGATGCTGCTAAAATGAGCTACGCATTTGGTGTACAAAAAGCTGGTTCAATGAATGGTAGATATCAAGTTTACAAAAACCCTTACATGACAGACAACACGATCCTATTAGGATACAGAGGTGGTCAGTTCTTGGAAGCAGGTGCTGTATTCTCTCCATATATTCCATTAATCATGACTCCATTAGTTTACGATCCAACAACCTTCACTCCAAGAAAAGGTTTATTAACTCGTTATGCTAAGAAGATGTTAAGACCAGAATTTTATGGAAGAATTTACGTTTCAGGATTAAACACTCTGTAATAGTATATTTCATATATTTATTAAAAGCCTCGCGAAAGCGGGGCTTTTTTTATTTCTTGGTTATCCATTAAGTACTTAGTATATTTATACCTGAATTAATAATTAAAAGTTTTAAAATGAAAGAGACTCCCTCACAGTTACCAATTCAAAGTTATTTAATGAATTTCCCACATACATTTTCAACAAATGATCCAAATAATGTTTGGATGAAAGAAATGTCTGAAAAAGAATTATCTATAAATAGACCAAAAGCATATAAACAGTTTATGGATTTATATAATTTTATAGCTGGTCAATCATTAGTACACTTACTACCCGCAGAAGGCAATTTTCAAGACTTAATTTATGTAGCAAATTTAGGATTACAATTACCCCATATTAAAGATGAAAATAATATTTTATTATCTAATTATACTTCTCCTCCAAGACAAGGTGAAGAATATGTAGGTGAAAAGTTTTTTAATCAAATGGGTTATAAAACTCACATATCCCCTCATAAGTGGGAAGGTGAAGCTGATATTAAGTATTTAAAAGATAACATCTATATAGGAGGGTTTGATATTAGATCAGATATAAAAACTTACCATTGGATGGAAGAAAATTTTGATATGAAAATCATTAAAGTCAAAATGGTTGATGAGTATATGTATCATTTAGACTGTAGTATTTTCCCGTTAAATACGCGCAGTACTATGGTTTGCACGGAGTTATATGATCGATCCGAGATCGCGCAAATTAGCGCACATACTAACGTAATAGACATAGATGTTGAGGACTCGATGTATGGAATGGCTAACTCAGTTAGATTAGGTAATATGGTTTTATGTGCTTCAAATATCTCAGAAATGAAAAGAGGAGATGAATTTTACGATGGTGAAAAGCATAAAATAGCTTCACTAGAAAAAATATGTTCCAATGAAGGGATGGAACCCATAATTTTCAATTTATCAGAATATATGAAATCAGGAGCAATGTTAAGCTGCATGGTAATGCATTTAAATAGAGTAGATCATTTCAAAACCCTCCTTTAATGGCTGAAAAATTAGAAGATTGGTTAAATGGTGAAGTAGCTGAATTATCAAAAATGTCTGTAGGTGAATTAAGTAATACATTCTTTTTTAGAGATCCGATTAGACCCACCCACATAGATTATGAACATTTTTATAGTCCAGCTGATGGAACAATTTTATATCAAAAAGTAGTACAACCCGGAGAACAAGTACTTGAAATTAAAGGTATAGATTATACCATTCAAGATGTTATGGGAGATAAAAGTTATAATAAACCCTCTCTAGTTATAGGAATATTTATGTCTTTTTATGATGTACATATTAATAGAATCCCATATGGAGGAATTTTAAAATATAAAAATTTAGAACCTATAGAATCAACTAATAAACCTATGTTAGCTGTTGAAAAGGATATTTTAAATAAAGTAATTAATCCTAATAATATGGATTATTTAAAGTTTAATGAAAGAATGTCTAACCAGATATATGTACCTTCTTTAAATTACACATATCACATAATCCAAATTGCCGATGAAGATGTAAATGTAATAGCTCCATTTAAAAAGCAACAAGATCTTTGTACTCAAAATGAAAGATTTAGTTTAATTAGGTGGGGTTCCCAAGTAGATTTAGTTTTACCTTTAGATAAAAGATTTAAATTTGATCTTTTATTAGATGAAACAAATCATGTTAATGCAGGCCTTGATAAATTAATTAAAATAACCCATAATGACCTCAAATCATCATACAGACGAAGTGTTTAGACCAAAAAGAATAGTGAAAAACCCAATTAAATTTAAACTCCAATTAAACGAAGAACAAAAAGAAGCTAAAGCTAAAATATTAGAAAATACTTTAACAATATTAGCTGGTAGAGCAGGTTCTGGAAAAACATTACTAGCATGTAATATAGCATTAGATGGACTATTAAGAAGACACTATTCAAAAATTATAATAACACGCCCTACAGTTTCAAAAGAAGAAATTGGATTTCTACCAGGAGACTTAAGAGAAAAAATGGATCCTTGGATACAACCTATTTACCAAAATATGTATTCTCTTTATGATAAAGTAAAGGTAGAGAAATTAATTGAAGATGGTAAAATAGAAATAGTTCCTTTAGCCTTTATGCGAGGTAGAACTTTTCTAGATTCATGTATCATTGTAGATGAAGCTCAAAATGTTACCCATGAACAAATGGAAATGATAGCAACTAGAATTGGTTTAAGATCAAAAATGATAGTTTGTGGTGATGACCATCAAATTGATTTAAGAGGTAAATCAGACTCAGGTTTTAGATTTTTATATGCAGCAGCCAGAAGAATAAAGAAAATGACTAGTATAACTTTAATGCAGAATCATAGAGATCCTATTGTAGATGATTTAATTGAAGTATATGAAGAAGCAACAGGAAGAGGAATTATGAAAGGATCAGCTGGCTCCAGTGGAAAGGGTAGAAAATAAACCATTTTTTTTATGTTTACTTCTACTTTTTTGATATTTATAACAAAAAGATATGGCATCTACTATAAAACCCTCAACATTCCAAGTAAAAATTAAGGAAGACCATGTAATTAACGGTATTAGAACCGTTAATGAAAATCTTTATAGAATACCTAATGTAACTAATTATGATAGAAGAATAGTAACTTGTCCTAATACTACTTCAGTTGATTTAATTAACACTAATGGTTTAACTCCAGGTCCAGCTTTATTTCCTTCATATAGTATAGCTTATGGAAGAATAACAAATATGGATGATTCAGCTTCATTAGCTGTATCATTTACATCTTCAGGTGTAACACCCTCTTATTGGACTATGGAGGTATTACCAACTTCTTCTTTAATGTTTTCGGGAGTTGGAGTATCAGGAAGTGATTTTATAGGAAGCTTTAGTCAAGACATAGAATTTATATCTGTATATGCTATCAGTTCAAGTATAGATGTAGAATATGTGTTAGTAAATGCACCAATAGCAACGAATTAAAAAATAAATTATGGCAAACATACCAATTTGGCCCGGATCTAGTTCATTTCACCCAGGAGATACACCTTTTGGGTTTTATGATAATGATATAGCCTTTGAAAAAGATGCAGACAAGGTTTGTACTTTTGTTACTAGAAGATTAGGTTATCCTTTAGTTGAAATTGAACTCCAATCAATTAACATTTATGCTGCTTTTGAAGAAGCAGTTACGATATATGGTAATGAGTTATATGCCTATAAAATTAGAGAAAATTATTTAACATTAGAAGGAGCACCTTCAAGTATAGAAATTGATGAGGCAATTGTAACACCTAACTTAGGCCGTGTAATTGATTTTTCAGAACAATATGGAGTTGAAGCTGGAACAGGAGGAAATGTTCCTTGGCATAAATTAAAAGTACCACTATCTGGAAGTGTTCAAGATTATGATTTAAATGCCTTAGCATATCAAAATGGTTTTACAGAACCTAATGACATTGAAATAATGAGAGTATTTTATGAAGACAGACCAGCTTCTGCTTTAATGATGAATGCTTATGATGGTTTTGGGTTTGGTTTAGGAGGAACAGTAGCAGCAGGTATTGATGGGGTTGGAGGATTAGGTGGATTTGGTTATGGTGGAGGTTATCTTATGATGCCTTTAAATTATGATATGGCTATTATTCAACAGATAGAAATGAATGATACAGTTAGAATATCTAATTATTCATTTGAAATGCATGATAATGTGTTAAGAGTATTTCCTATCCCCCAAGCATTTGGAACAGCATCATTAGATAACCCATCAGGTTCGGCAGGAAATATGTGGGTAGAGTTTATATCTAAATCCCAAAGATCAACAGCATCTATAGTAGAAGCTTATGATAAAATAAAAATGGTAAGTGGGGTACCTTATAAAAACCCTAAATATGATGAAATTAACTCAGTAGGTAGAAGTTGGATATTTGAAATGACTTTAGCTATATGTAAAGAAATGTTAGGATATGTAAGAGGTAAATATGAAACTATTCCAATACCTAATGCTGAAATAACATTAAACCAAGCTGATTTAATAGCAGCAGCAAGAGAAGAAAAAGAAGCATTAATAACTTCATTAAGAGCATTTTTTGATGAAACTTCAAGAGAAAAATTATTAGAAAGAAGAACAATGGAATCTGATTTTGTAATGAAGGAATTAGACAGAGTTCCAAGAGTAATTTATATAGGATAATATGGCATTATTTGGCACACAAAGAGATGTAAGTCTATTCAGACATATGAGTAGAGAATTGATGGGTGACATCATAACAGAGCAGTGTGCTTTTTACAAATATAAATTAGAAGAAACAAAAATTAATTTATACGGAGAAGCAGCTGAAGAAAAGTATTATATGGGACCTGTTTTACTTAATACTTTAGTAGAAAGAACAGATGAAATTTATCCTGAAAGTGATTTAGGAACTGATTTTAATAAAGAAATACAATTTAGCTTTTTAAGAGATGATTTATTAGATAAAAATCAAGATTTTAACCTCAACCCAGATTCATCAGGACAAGGTCAAGGAAATAGTTATACAGGATTACCCCAAACAGGATATGGAGCTGATTTAGTACCACAAGTAGGGGATATTATCATGTATAATGAAGGTTATTATGAAGTACATGAAGTAATAGCAAATCAATATTTTGTAGGTAAAAATCCAGATTATCCAAATGATCCAAACCCAATTAACTTATCAGATGGGCCTGGAGATTTAAGTGCTTATGGTTCCAATATTTCAATTATTTGTAAATCTCATTATGTACAAGCAGATAAATTAGGTTTAACTCAAGCAAGATATCAATAATATGGCAGAACACGGAAAAATACCTAGACCTAAAACACAACGAGAAATATTATTAAGTAACCCTGTACAAGATACTTATGAAAACCCCGAAAATGGGGAAACTACAGGAAATCCTAATAGAGCATTTCCTGATAGATCAAATAGAGGAAACCATGTTTCTTTTAGGGATGATACTACAAAACCATTTTCATTAGGTTTAAAAGAAAATGATGAAGCTCTTTTTTATTACCTAGAAAATATTATAAAGCCTACAGTAATGCAAAATGGTGTAGTGCAAAAGGTACCAATTTATTATGGTTCACCAGAAAGATGGGCACAAGTCCAAAAACAAGGATATTATAGAGATTTAAAAGGAAAAATAATGATGCCCGTTATTACTTTTAAACGTAATAGTGTAGAGAAGGTAAGAAATATAGCTAATAAATTAGATGCTAACTATCCTAATAATGTTCAATTATTTTCAAAATCGTATAGTAAAAACAATGAATATGATAATTTTAATATATTAAATAATAGAGTACCTAAAAAAGAATCATATGCCGTAGTTGTCCCAGATTATGTTAATTTAACTTATGATTTTATTATATCTACTTATTATGTTGAACAAATGAATAAAATTGTTGAAGCTATGAATTACGCCTCAGATTCATATTGGGGTAATCCTGAAAGATTTAAATTTAGAGCACGTATAGATAACTATACTACTTCTGTAGAATTAGAAACAGCAGGAAATAGAGTTGTTAAAACTCAATTTTCATTAAAATTACATGGGTATCTTATCCCTGATACTATTCAAAAAGAACTAGCATCTGTTAAAAAGTTAAGTAATGCTACCCAAATAATATTTGATATGGAAAAAATAACACAAATACCAGATTCAAATCCACCACTTAATCCTAATCTTGGGATACAATCAGATAATAATCCCTCTACTTTTAATGATGAAGAAACTTCACTTTCTTAAAAGTTATAATATTTATAATTAAAGGTTAAAATGGCAATAATATTAAGACAGACTAAAGGATCAGAGTTAACATTTGCTGAAGTAGATGGGAATTTTTCATCTCTGTTTTATTCAGCTTCCTTACAAGGAACTTTTTTAAATTTTTATACTTGGGAAAATAATCTTTCTCAATCATTTGACTTATCTAGTCTACCAGGATTTGGAGGAGTTACAGTATTAGATAATGGAACTTCTGTAGTTCCTATAGCAACTGGATTAAATTTTGTAGGATCAGGTGTTACAGTTACACAAGTAGGAAATAACCAAGCAAATATTGAATTTACAGGAGGTGGTGATACCTACACATTAAAAGCAGGAGCAAAATCAGGAACAAGTGTTCCTTTAAATTTAGATGCTACTGCAGGAGTAGATTCAACTGTTAATTTAACAGAAGGAACAGGTATTACTCTTACACAAACTAGTGCAACAGAAATAACAATAGATTCTGCAGGTGGTAATTTTATTAATGCAACTGCTTTACCTCAAAATTTCCCAGGAAATTCACCTTTTGATAATATATCATCAGGAACAACATTCCCATCACCCGGAAAATCATTTCAAGAAATGATGGATTTAATGTTATATCCAACTTTATTTCCTTCTCTTATTCCTCCATCTTCAGGTTTAACTTTAACTACAACACCAAATATAGGAGGTACTCTTAGAGAAATAGGAACAGTATATAATACAACATCAACAAAAATAAACTTATCATCTACATTTAATAGAGGATCAATTAATCCAGCTTATGGAACTAATGGATTTAGAAGTGGCCCAGCAAATGCTTATAATTATACAGGACCCGGAACAGTTCCTACTCCACAGAGTAGCACATCTACTTCAAATAACACAAATACTACGGTTTCATACACTATAGTACAAGGTAATCAATCATGGCAATCATCTGTTTCTTATGATCAAGGTCAACAGCCATTAGATAGTATAGGAAATAATTTCAACACTCCTTTACCTGCAGGAACTACTAGTAATAATACAAGAACATTAACAGGTGTTTATCCTGTGTTTGCAACAACAGTTGCATTAGGAACAGCGACTAAACAGTCTTTAAGAGTAATGGGTGGATCAGTACAAATAGGAACAGGAGTTGGATCAGCTATACAATTAGTAACAGAATCAGGTGGGGGTGGTCAAAAACAATTTATAGATGTTCCTACAGCATGGCCTGCTTCAAACTTGGATGGTGCCCAGCAATTTAGTACATTAAGTAATACTTTTGAACCCGCAGATGATAGTACAGGAGGACAAACGGCTGCATTTGCAACATGGACTGCTACTAATATAACAAAAACAATACAAGGTGTGCCCAATGTTGCTTATACAAGATACACTAATAATACTCCTACACCTATAGGAGCAAGACAGATTAGATTAATAAACATATAAAATGGCAAGACAAAAGGGAACATTAGGAATATCGGCAAATTTTGAGCCACAAATTGCAGCACCATTTGATGCTAGAGCAATGGTGCCTACAAAAGCAGACTTAATAGTATCATCTAACTGGACTGCATTAGATGGTAGTTATTATGGTTATAATGGTATGACTGTTACTGTTGCTGAAGATTCTACTGCTTCTAATAATGGTATTTATGTTTTAACTGATTCAACTGCAGTTACTAATCCTGCTAGTTGGTTATTTGTAGGAAGTAGTACAGCAGGTTCATCAGGTACATCAGGTTCATCAGGAACATCAGGTTCATCAGGAACTTCAGGTTCAGCAGGTACATCAGGTGAAGATGGTACATCAGGCTCTTCAGGTACATCAGGTACTTCAGGTTCCTCAGGAACATCAGGTGAAGATGGTACTTCAGGTTCATCAGGTACATCAGGTGAAGATGGTACATCAGGTTCTTCAGGTACATCAGGTACTTCAGGTTCATCAGGAACATCAGGAACATCAGGTATAGATGGTACATCAGGTACTTCAGGATCATCAGGTGAAGATGGTACATCAGGTTCTTCAGGTACATCAGGTTCAGCAGGTACATCAGGTACTTCAGGTTCATCAGGAACATCAGGTACAGATGGTACTTCAGGTAGCTCAGGAACATCAGGTTCCTCAGGAACATCAGGTGAAGATGGTACTTCAGGTTCATCAGGAACATCAGGTGAAGATGGTACATCAGGTTCTTCAGGAACATCAGGTTCAGCAGGTACTTCAGGTTCTTCAGGTACATCAGGTTCATCAGGTACATCAGGTGAAGATGGTACTTCAGGTTCATCAGGAACATCAGGTGAAGATGGTACATCAGGTTCAAGTGGAACTTCAGGTTCTTCAGGTACATCAGGTACTTCAGGTTCATCAGGAACATCAGGTACAGATGGTACTTCAGGTTCAGCAGGTACTTCAGGTTCATCAGGAACATCAGGAACAGATGGTACATCAGGTTCTTCAGGTACATCAGGTACTTCAGGTTCATCAGGAACATCAGGTGAAGATGGTACTTCAGGTTCATCAGGAACATCAGGTTCATCAGGAACATCAGGTGAAGATGGTACTTCAGGTTCATCAGGCACTTCAGGTTCAGCAGGTACTTCAGGTTCAGCAGGTACATCAGGAATAGATGGTACATCAGGTTCATCAGGAACATCAGGTGAAGATGGTACATCAGGTTCATCAGGTACTTCAGGTTCAGCAGGTACTTCAGGTTCTTCAGGTGAAGATGGTACTTCAGGTACATCAGGTTCTTCAGGAACTTCAGGTTCATCAGGTGAAGATGGTACTTCAGGTTCATCAGGAACATCAGGTTCATCAGGAACATCAGGTGAAGATGGTACATCAGGTTCTTCAGGAACATCAGGTTCAGCAGGTACTTCAGGTTCTTCAGGTACATCAGGTTCATCAGGTACATCAGGTGAAGATGGTACTTCAGGTAGCTCAGGAACATCAGGTTCCTCAGGAACATCAGGTGATGATGGTACTTCAGGTAGCTCAGGAACATCAGGTTCTTCAGGTACATCAGGTTCATCAGGAACATCAGGTGAAGATGGTACTTCAGGTAGCTCAGGAACATCAGGTTCTTCAGGGACATCAGGTGAAGATGGTACTTCAGGTTCATCAGGAACATCAGGTTCAGCAGGTACATCAGGTGAAGACGGTACTTCAGGTTCATCAGGTACATCAGGTTCTTCAGGGACATCAGGTGAAGATGGTACTTCAGGTAGCTCAGGAACATCAGGTTCTTCAGGTACATCAGGTTCATCAGGAACATCAGGTGAAGATGGTACATCAGGTTCAAGTGGAACTTCAGGTTCAAGTGGAACTTCAGGTTCATCAGGAACATCAGGTTCATCAGGGACATCAGGTGAAGACGGTACTTCAGGTTCATCAGGCACTTCAGGTTCTTCAGGAACATCAGGTGAAGATGGTACTTCAGGTTCATCAGGTACTTCAGGTTCAGCAGGTACTTCAGGTTCATCAGGCACTTCAGGTTCTTCAGGAACATCAGGTGAAGATGGTACTTCAGGTTCATCAGGTACTTCAGGTTCAGCAGGTACTTCAGGTTCAGCAGGTACTTCAGGTTCATCAGGAACATCAGGTGAAGATGGTACATCAGGTTCATCAGGCACTTCAGGTTCTTCAGGTACATCAGGAACTTCAGGTTCATCAGGAACATCAGGTGAAGATGGTACTTCAGGTTCAGCAGGTACTTCAGGTTCAGCAGGTACTTCAGGTACAGATGGTACTTCAGGTTCATCAGGAACTTCAGGTTCAGCAGGTACTTCAGGTTCATCAGGAACAAGTGGTTCATCAGGTAATAGAGGTGGAGTAAGATATGATTTTGATGGTTCAGGAACTAACCCAGCATCAGGAAAAATAGAATTTGATTGGACTGGTGGTACAGCATTTAGTGATATTACAGAAGTGTTTATAGCTGATACAAGTGCAGAAGGTGTTAACATGGAAGATTGGTTAGCATCCTTTATTGGAGACAACGTAGCACCAGCAGGAATATTAACTGTACAAGCAGCAGATAATGCTAATGATATAGGAACATTTATAGTTACGGGTATTGCTAATGTTGTAGGATATTATGAACTTACTGTAGATCCTCTATCAGGTAATATAACTACTTCAACTAGTAATTTTGAGGCAGTAGTAGGTTTTGTTAATGATGGTCCTGCAGGTTCGGCAGGTACTTCAGGTTCAGCAGGAACATCAGGTTCATCAGGAACAAGTGGTTCATCAGGTACTTCAGGTTCATCAGGAACTTCAGGTACAGATGGTACTTCAGGTTCATCAGGAACTTCAGGATCATCAGGTGAAGATGGTACTTCAGGTAGCTCAGGTACTTCAGGTAGCTCAGGTACTTCAGGATCATCAGGTGAAGATGGTACATCAGGTTCATCAGGTACATCAGGTACTTCAGGTTCATCAGGAACATCAGGTGAAGATGGTACTTCAGGTTCTTCAGGCACATCAGGTTCTTCAGGTACTTCAGGTACTTCAGGTTCTTCAGGTGATGATGGTACTTCAGGTTCTTCAGGAACTTCAGGTTCATCAGGAACAAGTGGTTCATCAGGAACATCAGGTTCTTCAGGTACATCAGGTTCATCAGGTACTTCAGGAACAGATGGTACTTCAGGTTCAGCAGGTACTTCAGGATCATCAGGTATTAGTGCATCAGAATGTATGGAATATGATTTAGTAACATCAGGAACTACTAACCCAGCAAGTGGAGAATTTGCTGGAAATGCAGTTCTTTTTGGCAGCATTTCATCATTTATATTTGATAAAAATGATAGTAATGGTGATGATAAATCTATATTTCTTTCACAATATGTAAATAGTCAAACGGGACGTATTAAATTAGCTAAATCTTCAGATGGAAGAGGTGCAGACTACCAAATAACTGCAGTTAGTGTAAACGGTAATGGTGATTTCGTATTTACATTAACATTTCTTGATGTATTTATTAATAATAATGCTCAAACAGGTGCATACTCTGTATGTTTTACAAGTGTAGGGGCAGATGGTACTTCAGGTAGCTCAGGAACTTCAGGTTCATCAGGTACTTCAGGAACAGATGGTACTTCAGGTTCAGCAGGTACTTCAGGTTCAGCAGGTACTTCAGGTTCATCAGGAACATCAGGTGAAGATGGTACTTCAGGTTCATCAGGAACATCAGGTTCATCAGGAACATCAGGTGATGATGGTACTTCAGGTTCATCAGGTACTTCAGGTTCTTCAGGAACATCAGGTACAGATGGTACTTCAGGTTCAGCAGGTACTTCAGGTTCAGCAGGTACTTCAGGTTCATCAGGAACATCAGGTGAAGATGGTACTTCAGGTTCATCAGGAACATCAGGTTCATCAGGAACATCAGGTGATGATGGTACTTCAGGATCATCTGGTACTTCAGGATCATCTGGTACTTCAGGTTCATCAGGAACATCAGGTTCATCAGGAACATCAGGTGATGATGGTACTTCAGGTTCATCAGGTACTTCAGGTTCATCCGGAACATCAGGTACAGATGGTACTTCAGGTTCAGCAGGTACTTCAGGTTCAGCAGGTACTTCAGGTTCATCAGGAACATCAGGTGAAGATGGTACATCAGGTTCAAGTGGAACTTCAGGTTCAAGTGGAACTTCAGGTTCATCAGGAACTTCAGGTAGCTCAGGTACTTCAGGTAGCTCAGGTACTTCAGGTTCATCAGGTTCAAGTGGTGCTTCAAGTTTAATAGGAGGAATAAAATATAATTTTAGTACTACAGTAGGAGGTAATACATCTCTAGGAACTATAAGATTTGGTACTGCTACTAACCCAGCTACAACAACAACTCTTATTATTAATGATGAAGATGCATTAACTAATGACCAATCAGAGTATTTAGAATCATTTGATGATGCTGGATTTACAGATAATAGAGGTTATTTAATAATACAAGATGCAGTAGCTGGTACAAGATTTTGTACATTTATTATTAAGTCAATATCTAGTACAACAAATGATCAAGTTACATATAATATCACCCCTGTAGCAGCCTCATCTAATCCACCGTTCATTAATACCCAGAAAGTAAATATATTCTTCTCAGCAACAGGTGAAGCAGGAACATCAGGAACTTCAGGTTCAGCAGGTACTTCAGGTTCAGCAGGTACTTCAGGTTCATCAGGAACATCAGGTGAAGATGGTACATCAGGTTCAAGTGGAACTTCAGGTTCATCAGGAACTTCAGGTTCATCAGGAACTTCAGGTTCATCAGGCACATCAGGTTCATCAGGTACATCAGGTTCATCAGGTACATCAGGTTCATCAGGCACATCAGGTTCAAGTGGAACTTCAGGTTCATCAGGAACTTCAGGTTCATCAGGAACTTCAGGTTCATCAGGAACTTCAGGTTCATCAGGCACATCAGGTTCATCAGGTACATCAGGTTCTTCAGGATCCGATGGGGCAGATGGTAATTGTAGATTAATTCCATATAATGCTAGTGTTACAGTAGGAACAATAGGTTTTGCAGGGGGTGGTGGTAGTGTAACAAATCCATCTCAAACAACAAAATTAGAATTTAATAGTACTAATGATCCAGTATTTCAAATGCTTGATGCTTTAAATCAAGGAGATACTGTAACTGCTACGAATACAGTAACTGGTTTAACAGCTGTATTTACAACTAATGCACAAGCATCACCACCAACTATAGGTGTTACTTATGTTAGTGGTAGTTGGGGTACAGTTTCAACTGGTGATAAGTTCCAAATATGTGGTATTTTATCTTCAGGCACATCAGGTTCATCAGGAACTTCAGGTTCATCAGGAACTTCAGGTACTTCAGGTTCATCAGGAACTTCAGGTTCATCAGGAACATCAGGTTCTTCAGGTACATCAGGTTCATCAGGAACATCAGGTGATGATGGTACTTCAGGTTCTTCAGGTACATCAGGTTCATCAGGTACATCAGGTTCTTCAGGTACTTCAGGTTCATCAGGAACTTCAGGTGATGATGGTACTTCAGGTTCTTCAGGTA